>ERZ833608.188-NODE-188-length-56972-cov-84.191735_pt1 | contig 56972 bp, 41 predicted proteins | sample MGYA00519694_ERZ833608 | MGnify/ENA primary metagenome ERZ833608 (study PRJEB31850, sample SAMEA3708742) | human gut metagenome | biome: human gut; feature: human-associated habitat; material: faeces | place: China | collected 2014 ... | reverse complement strand
CAGAAAGGTTCTCCTCACCTGGGAAAGCCTTGAGGATGTAGTTTGCAAAGCCCTGGGTAGCCATACCAACGATATACTTGTTCATGCGGTTGGTACCTGCGCCCATGATACCGCGCAAACCACCAGTACCGAACTCCAAGTTCTGATAGAATGCATCAACGAGAGCAGACTTGTCCTCTGCGTCGAGCATTGCCTTTACTTCCTTACGGGTTTCTTCATCGAATGAAGGTGTGAGCCACTGCTGAGCTCTTTCTTCACACTGCTTAATTAATTCTGTGTTATTAGCCATAGTTAATGGTATTATATAATTGTTATTTTAGTTCTTTTTGCAAAGATATATAAAATATCCGAGAAACAAAAGCAAGATTGAAGATTTTTTTGTATTTTTGCATTCTAAAATATATTTGGTCATCTTTTGGACAAGATTGTACCATTTTCAGTAACAATAAAAATATTAAACATGGAATTACATTTCACAGGCATCATCATTGCCGTCAGCACATTTCTCATTATAGGACTCTTCCACCCTATTGTCATCAAGACCGAATACTACACTGGCACCCGCTACTGGTGGGTATTTCTCGTTCTGGGATTAGCCACCATCGCTGCGGCATTCCTGATAGAGGACGTTCTTCTGTCGGCTATTCATGGCGTCTTGGGAGCCTCCAGTCTTTGGAGTATCGGTGAGCTCTTCGAGCAGAAACAACGTTGCGAGAAAGGATGGTTTCCTAAAAATCCCAAGCGCATCGGAAAGGGTTATTATAAGGATGAGGTGAAGGACGAAGAACGAAAGTAAAAGACGGGAAATGAAGACAGAACTCATACTGGTGGGCAAAACCATCAACAAGCATTTCATTGCTGGCATCAAGGATTATGCCGAGCGTATCACCCATTACATGCCTTTCACCATCACCACCATTCCCGAACTCAAAAACACAAAGAGTCTGAGTGAACAGCAACAGAAAGAGCGCGAAGGCGAACTGATACTAAAACAGCTGCAGCCTTCTGACACAGTAGTGCTGATGGACGAACATGGACAGGAGTTTCGCAGCATCGAGTTTGCCAAATGGATAGAGCGCAAGCAGGCTACTTCACGAAGACTCGTCTTCGTCATTGGTGGTCCGTATGGATTCTCTCAGGCGGTATACGACCGTGCCAACGAAAAGATTTCGCTATCCAAGATGACCTTCTCCCATCAGATGGTAAGACTTATCTTCACCGAAGCCCTCTATCGGGCATGCACTATTATAAAAGGTGAGCCATACCATCATGAATAAAGGTAGAAAGGTAAAAAGGTAAAAAAGGAGGAAATAAAAAAAGTTACTAAATGGCTAAAGAAAAATATATTGAGATCAAAGGAGCCAGGGCCAACAACCTGAAGAATATCGACATCAAGATTCCTCAGGGAAAGTTTGTTGCCATAACAGGCGTATCGGGCTCGGGCAAGTCGTCATTGGCTTTCGACACTCTTTATGCCGAAGGCCAGCGTCGCTATGTAGAGTCATTGTCAAGCTATGCCCGCCAGTTCTTGGGCAGAATGAGCAAACCCGAATGTGATTTCATCAAAGGCTTGCCGCCAGCTATTGCCATCGAGCAGAAAGTCATCTCGCGCAATCCTCGCTCCACAGTAGGAACCACTACCGAGATCTACGAATACCTGCGCCTGCTCTATGCACGCATAGGAAGAACCTTCTCACCCATCAGCGGCGAGGAGGTGAAGCGACATACCACAGAAGACGTCCTGGCCTGCACCCGACAGTATTCTCCTGGCACCAAGTTTGTGATTCTTGCCCCTATCCATGTGCCAGAAGGACGCACTCTTGACCGCCAGTTGGAGATGTATCTGCAGGAAGGTTACTCGCGCATCTTGGTGAAAAATGAGTTCGTACGTATCGAGGACTTCGACGGAAAAGCCGAAGCTCAGGACATCTACCTTGTTATCGACCGCTCGTCGGTAAGCGAGGAGAAGAGCGACATCAGCCGACTCACCGACTCTACTGAGACTGCCTTCTATGAGGGCGATGGTGCCTGCCGCCTTCTGTTCCTTCCCAGCCATATCTGCTACGACTTCTCTACCCGCTTCGAGGCAGACGGCATCACCTTCGAAGATCCTTCCGACAATATGTTTGCCTTCAACTCTCCCTTAGGGGCCTGTCCTACCTGCGAGGGCTTCGGAAGTGTGATAGGTATCGACGAGAAACTCGTCATCCCCAACACCTCAATGAGTGTGTATGATGGGTGCGTGGTTTGTTGGCGTGGCGAGAAGATGGGCATGTGGCAGAAAGAGTTCATCCGCCGTGCAGCACAATACGATTTCCCAATCTTCGAGCCTTACTTTAATCTTACACAGAAACAGAAGGATATGCTCTGGCACGGATTGCCTTGCGACCGCAAAAAGGACATCCACGAGCAGGTGAGTATCGATGCCTTCTTCCAGATGGTGAAAGAGAACCAGTACAAAATACAATACCGCGTGATGCTGAGCCGTTTCCGTGGCAAGACGGTTTGTCCCGACTGCCATGGCACACGACTCAAGAAGGAAGCCACCTATGTGAAGATAGGCGGAAGAAGCATTACCGAACTGGTGGAAATGTCGATTACCAATCTGAAGGCTTGGTTCGACAAGTTGGAGCTTACAGAACACGAGCAGAGCATCGGCAAACGACTGCTTACCGAAATCAACAACCGCCTGCAGTTCCTGCTCGATGTAGGATTGGGTTACCTCACCTTAGGCCGACTCAGCAACAGTCTGTCGGGTGGTGAGAGCCAACGCATCAACCTGACCACGAGCCTGGGTTCTTCGCTCGTGGGCAGTGTGTACATCCTCGACGAGCCAAGTATCGGACTGCACAGCCGTGACACCGACCGCCTCATCAAGGTACTTCGCGAACTGCAACAGTTGGGCAACACCGTGGTTGTCGTGGAACACGATGAGGAAATCATGCGGGCTGCCGACTATCTCATAGATATAGGTCCCGATGCAGGACGCTTAGGTGGCGAGGTGGTCTATGCCGGACCTGCCTCCGAGTACGATACTACCGACAAGGTCGCCCAACAGAAACTGTTGGACCGCTACCCCAAGAGCTACACCATACGCTACCTCACCCACGACGAGGAGATAGAATGTCCTGCCTCACAAAGGGCATGGAACATGAGCATCACCATCCGAGGGGCTCGCATGAACAACCTGCGAGGCATTGATGTGGAGATACCTCTCAATGTCTTTACAGTAGTGACAGGTGTGTCGGGCTCGGGCAAATCGTCACTCATCAAGGGCATACTCTACCCTGCCCTCCGCCGCCGACTCGACCTCGTGGCTGATGCTCCTGGCGAGTTTGCCTCATTGGAAGGCGACTGGAAGAGCATCCGACACATCGAGTTTGTCGACCAGAACCCTATAGGCAAGAGTACACGCAGCAATCCTGCCACTTATCTGAAAGCCTACGATGCCATCCGCACGCTCTTTGCCGCCCAACCTTTGGCTAAACAGATGGGCTTTACAGCACAGTATTTCTCCTTTAATACCGAAGGCGGACGATGCGAGGAATGCAAGGGTGCCGGATATGTCACCATCGAAATGCAGTTTATGGCAGACCTCACTCTTACCTGCGAAGCCTGCCACGGCAAACGCTTCAAGCACGATATACTGGACGTGAGATATGGAGGAAAGGACATCAACGATGTGCTCAACATGACAGTGAACGAAGCCATCGAGTTCTTTAGCGATGAGAAAAACGCACATAGCGACAACGACTTCGACCAGTGCCGCATCATCGTACGAAAACTTCTGCCTCTGCAGGAAGTGGGCCTGGGCTATATCAAACTCGGTCAGAGCTCAAGCACCCTGTCGGGAGGTGAGAACCAGCGTGTCAAACTCGCCTACTTCATCGGCAAGGAGGAACAGGAACCCACACTCTTCATCTTCGACGAGCCTACCACCGGTCTTCACTTCCATGACATCCGACGTCTGCTCCATGCCTTCAACGCCCTGATAGAGCGCGGACACTCACTGGTGGTTATCGAGCACAACCTCGATGTCATCAAGTGTGCCGACTATATCATAGACTTAGGCCCCGACGGAGGAGACAAGGGTGGCAACCTGGTAGCCTGCGGTACACCTCAGCAAGTGGCAGCCTGCCCAGGCAGCATCACAGGACAATTCCTGAAGAAATATCTGCCAAAATAAGGCGAAAAGCTATTAAACTGAGGTAAATACGCCACAAGAGATGCTAAAAGATGTAAAAAAGTAGAGACATACTAAACTTTATGTGTAATTTTGCATCCAAAACTTAAAAGAACAGAAAACGTTACATTTTTAAAAAAGAAAGAAAATGAAAAAGTTTGTACTCTTTATATGTATGACAGTTTGCTGCGCTCTGAGCGCCAACGCTCAGGCTCAAATCAAGTTTGACAAGCAGACTCACAACTTTGGCTCATTCCCTGAGACAGAGAAGATCCACAAGACTACATTCACATTTACCAATGTAGGCGACAAGCCTCTTATCATCAATCAGGCATTGGCAAGCTGCGGCTGCACCGTGCCCAAGTACACCAAGGCTCCTGTAGCTCCTGGTCAGAAGGGCCAGATTGAGGTAACTTACAAAAGCGACGGCACATGGCCCGGCCATTTCAAGAAGAGCATCACCGTACGTACCAACGGCACTGTAGAGATGACTCGTCTGTATATAGAAGGTATCATGACCGAAGTCAAGAAGTAGTAATGATATTCTATTTCTCAGGAACTGGAAATACTCGCTGGGCCGCCATTCAGATTGGGGCTGCCACGCAAGAACGACTGATCAACATAGCCGACTATTCCGACTATCTTTCAGCCGATAAAGACATTGAGCCGTTTGCCTTGAAAGAAGGTGAACGGCTTGGTTTCGTTTTCCCCGTTCATGGCTGGAGAGTGCCAAGACTGGTGCGTTCGTTCATCAGCCGACTGAGACTGAAACCCTTCGGCGATGGTATTTCTCCTGACAGCAAACCTTTCTGCTATGCAGTATGCACGGCAGGCGATAGCATCGGGAAAACGATCGACACACTCAACAAAAGTCTGCAAGCCAACCATCAGTTGCAGGCGATGGGCATCAGCCAGTCCGACTCGGCTTATTCGCTCATCATGCCTGAGTCGTATGTGGGCTTGCCATTCATGGATGTAGATCCTTCCGAGAAAGAGAAGCGCAAGAAGGAGAAGGCTGCACAGCAGCTGAAAGCCATCTGCGAAGACCTGAGAGAACGCATGACTGGCATCAGCCATCTGACGGAAGGTCCGCTACCCTGGTTCTTCACACACATAGTAGGAGGATTCTTCGAGCATGTGCTCATCACCGACAAGCGTTTCCACGTCGTGGAAGAGCGATGCGTGAAATGCGGCATCTGTGCCAACGTCTGCCCTGTGGGCGACATCTCAGGAGGCAAAGGCAAGAAGCCGGTATGGCTCCACCACGACGACTGCCTCACCTGTTTCTCTTGCTATCATCATTGTCCGCACCATGCCATCGAGTTTGGCAGACAGACACAGAAGAAAGGACAATATTATTATAAATAGGTGTAACTGTCTATCACCTACCAAAACTTGAATAATAACTAAATAATTCTATAGACAAATGAAGAAGATTTTACTTAGCATCACATTTGCTCTGATGGGCATCGTCAGCGGATTTGCGGCAAAAGCATACCCGGGCATAGTCACTGTCACACAGAGCGACGGAACAGAATTAAACGTCAGAATATATGGTGACGAACACCACAGTTGGTACACAACAACAGATGGTGCATTGCTTGTACAAGTAGGAAAAAACTTTTATGTAGCTCAAGTAGAAGACAACGGAATGCTGAAAGCAACTCCACAATTAGCTCATAACGCAGAATTACGCAACAAATTAGAGAATAAAGCTATAAATACACAGAACAAGCAGTTGTTTTTTAATACGGCAAAAACAAATGCAATACGCCGAAGCATTGGTATTAGCAACAACTATCCCTACTTTCCACACACTGGTACACCAAAGGCACTCGTGATTTTAGTGCAATTCAATGACTGTGCTTTCAAAACAAAAGACCCAGTAAGTGTATTCAATCATTTACTCAATGCTTCTCCTGAAGACGAAACTCCCCAAGCTCTATTGGAAGATTACAATAATAATTTCACCAACACAGGTAGTGTAAAACAATATTTCAGCGATATGAGCGAAGGCGAGTTCCAGCCTCAGTTTGATGTTAAGGGTGTTGTTAAAGTCAGCAAGAATTACGCGTATTACGGACAAGACCAAAGCGAAAACAACAGGGACATAAAATATAAAGAGATGATAAAAGAAGCATGTGAGTTGGCAAAGTCACAGCTTGGAGTTAACTTCTCTGAATATGATGCCAATAACGATGGTAATGTAGATTTGGTTTACGTTATCCACGCAGGCTATGGACAAAACACAGGTGGAGAAGAAAATACCCTATGGGCAAAAACCAGTTTCAACTATATTACAACTATTGACGGGAAAAAGATAAGTGCCCATGGAATCAACAGTGAACTAAACTCAAACAAAGGTAACTACATCACAGGTATTGGCGTGATTTGTCATGAATTCTCCCATACAATGGGAATACCAGACCTTTATCCATATAATCCCAAAGCATACGTCAACAACCAAGAACCAGAATCATGGGATTTAATGGATGCTGGCGAATATGGAAACAACGGATACACACCTGTACCATACAGTGCTTGGGAATTAGATATTATGGGATGGAACGCTGGCATTGAGACCTTAGATAAGGAACCGAAGCAAATAACCATGGAGCCTTACTTCAGCGGCAACCGCAAAGCGTACAAGATAGAAGCCGACAATGGCGAATACCTGTTATTACAGAATCTGCAAAGAACAGGTTGGGGAATAGGCTATATGTCACATGGTCTGCTTATCTATCGCATAGACTACCAAAGATCAAACGTTGATCTTGACTATAGGATGAATCAGACTCCAAATAAGCCTGAGGTAACAGTTCTCCCTGCTGACGGTGTCATCCTAAATGGTTACCTGAATGGCAAATCACATACAAAACAAGAATACTATGAGAGCCAATGGGCAGATCCTTTCCCTGGCTACAAGAAAGTGACAGAATTGCTTGAGGCGAAACTTAATAATACAACACTGACAAATCTGCTCTACAACATCAAGGAGACCGACGACCGCGTCATCACCTTCGATTACCTCAAGGACTTTGCTACAGGCATTGACCAAACCTTGGTAGATAAACATACAGAAAAGAATCAAAGTATCTTCTCCCTCGATGGCCGTTACCTCGGCAATGATGCAAGCAAATTGACGAAGGGAATCTACATCATCGGCAAGAAGAAAGTGGTGATAAAATAAGGCAATTTTAAGGAAGCGCAGGCATCCATTCTGATGATGCGCTTCTATGAGACTTAACGAAGCGCTTTATTAGGTGTTAACGAAGCGCTTCTTTAGGTCATGTACTCAACGACAGTCTGCAACACTCTTCGACATTCCCCTAAATTGTATTTTGTATCTTTGCACACTTTGTTTTTTACCGACTATTTTTAGTTCGTAATCATGCTGATTCAGGAGGCGCAAAGCGATAAGACTCCAGTTATCTTCGTGGTCCATTATTTTTAATACGGATTCCACAAAAATGCCTACTTATGGCACAATTGTGCCCTGCGAATAGCAATTCTACGGCAAAGGGAAATAATATGTTAAACTCCGCTTTCTCAGTCGCTAAAGCGGAGTTTATTATTAGCTGCACGTTCTATTTCTTGCTGTAAAACAAGAAAAAAACAGCAAGAATACTTTTGCATAAATATTCACATAGCTTAGTTAACTATGAAAAAAAATTCATAGTTAGGAAAAAATATTTTCCCAGTTAGGCGGATTAAAAAACCTAACTGGGAAACGTTTTTTGGCTATTACCGTATGAATATACAGCATAAAAATACAGACAGATTACGTAAGTTTTTCCAAAAAAGTTTGGCGATTAGGAATATTCAACGTATATTTGCAATGCAAAACATTATATAAGCAAGGTTATGGCAGAAATGGTAAATTGTTATCCCGTTGGAGTACAGACTTTCTCAATCATTCGAGAGGAAAAGTATCTGTATGTAGATAAGACAAAATACATCGTCGACTTTCGCAAGAAGAAAATGAAATATGTCTTTCTTAGTCGTCCAAGACGATTCGGGAAATCTCTCTTTGCCTCTACACTCCAAGCTTATTTTGAGGGACGCAAGGAACTCTTCGAAGGTCTTGCCATTGCTGACTATGAGAAGGATTGGGTTAAATATCCGGTCCTGCATTTCGATATGAGTGGAGCCAAGCACTTTGATGCTGAGACTTTGCAAGGCTATCTCGATTTTATTCTCAGATCATACGAAGAACTCTATGGAAAGGGAGAAGGAGAGGATACATCAAACAAACGTTTGATGGGACTTGTGGAGCGTGCCTATAAGCAGACAGGTGAGAAGGTGGTTGTCATCATCGACGAGTATGATGCCCCATTGCTTGATGTGGTACATGAGAAGGAAAACTTGAAAGCCCTCCGACTCATCATGCAAAACTTCTACAGCCCGCTCAAGAAACTCGACCCATACTTGGAATTTACATTTATCACTGGTATCACGAAGTTCTCCCAACTCAGCATCTTCAGCGAACTCAACAATCTCGACAACATCAGTATGTTCGACCAATATTCAGCCATTTGCGGTATCAGCAAGACCGAACTTACTACTGCGATGAAGCCTGATGTGGAGTGCTTGGGGAAGGCTCTCGGACTGACTTATGAGGAATGCTTAGACGAATTGCGCCAATATTATGATGGCTATCATTTTAGCGAGCATTCTGAGGATGTATTTAATCCTTTCAGCCTGATAAGAGCCATGAATGGACAGAAGATTGACACCTATTGGTTTGGCTCAGGCACTCCAAGTTATCTCATCAAAAGTCTACAGAAATATCATGTCAACGTGATGGACATTGAGAAGAAAGCTGCCAGTGTGGATGATTTCGACGTGTCGCCTGAGCAGATGACGTCTCCTTTGCCATTGCTCTATCAGAGTGGCTATCTGACTATCAAGAAGTATAGACCTCTTACTAAAAGTTATCAGTTGGGTTATCCTAATCAAGAGGTAAAAATCGGCATGCTGAAGAGCCTGGCTCCCAACTACCTTTCGCCAATGTCAATAGACAATAACAGTTTGGTGGTTGACTTTGTAGAAAAGCTTTATGATGGTGATTTGGAGGGGGCGATGGTTCGCTTGAAAGCTTATCTCGCAAGTATCTCCAATCGTTTGTCTAATAAGAATGAACGTGATTTCCAGACGGTATTTTATTTGATATTCAACTTGATGGGGGCTCTCGTCCTGGTGGAGGAAGACAGTGCCATAGGCAGAGCCGATGCTGTGGTTCACATGCCAGATGCCATTTATGTCTTCGAACTGAAATATGACGGCTCGGCAGAGGAAGCCATCAAGCAGATTGACAACAAGGGCTATCTGATTCCTTATTCTGCAGATGGCAAGCGATTGTTTAAGATTGGTGTCAACTATGATAGCAATCAGAGAACGATTGGCGACTGGATTATCAAGGAAGGATAGCATGATTGGCAACGAAACAACAATTAAGAAGAAGCATGGAAGAAATAATGTTAAGAAATAAACTTGTAGAGGTTGCTTTGCAATGGCAAGCATGTTTTGGAGTTGCTCCGTCAATAACGAGTTCCATCTCTGAATATGATGCTGCAATGTTAGTAGGCATGTCTGAAAAAGAATATTCCGATTACATGAAAGATAAAACTGCTGTTGTCAAAGGAACGGATTTCATTTGTAAAAATATAAAGTATCAAGTAAAGGCCAATCGACCAAGCGGGAAAAAGGGAAGTTTTGTAACGATGGTTCCAAAAGCAACGAATTACGAATGGGACAGGTTGATTTGGATATTATATGACAAGAACTATGTAATGCAAGAAGCATGGGAATGGCATGTAAGTGATTATAAAATGGCGTTTGAAAACAAAAAAAGATTATCTCCAAGCGATTACAGAATGGGACTTTGTTTGTATCATATTAGTAAGGGTGTAATATCTTCATCATTGCCTAATAGGTAAAATATTACTCATTGCAAGTGCGTTGCCTTGATATTGAAGTCTTTCCCCTTCTATGTTAGATCATTCTGCTATAGATTCGGGGAAATAAAGGTGGTTGGGGGTCTTTAAGTGGTGGTGAGGTAAACGAAGCGGCCTTGGATTTATAAAAATATAAAAAAGTATGAAAACAACAAATAATATAAAATTCCATATATTCGATAGTAAGAAAATGGATTACAATGTTTTGCCAAATGTTGCGGGCAACTATATTTTCCTTCTCCGTGAGGGGGCTGTTTTGCCACAAGTAGGTATTGCACCTGTGATTACAAAAGTAGAAATTGAAGGCAATTTTTACCAAACAATATATACTGGTATAGCTAAAAGTAATCTTAGACTAAGAGATTACCGCCAGCATTTTATCGGTAATGATGCCAGTCACTCAACATTGAGAAAGTCTCTTGGGAGTTTGTTTGGGTATGATTTCATTCCACGAAAAGAAGGGGATACAAAACATAAAAAATTCAATGCTAAAGACGAAGTTGAGTTGTCTGAATGGATGAAGGAAAACTTGATGTTAGCCTATGCTGTAAATGTGAATCCTGGACCTATGGAGGATAACTTGATTTCTGAGTTGAACCCACCACTTAACTTGTACAAAAATCGCAATGTAATAAATGCTGAGTACAGAAAGTTGTTGAGTAAACTTAGGCGCAGACCTGTTATTGGAATTTCAGCGAACACATCTATCAAAAGCTCAACTCCTCTTAAAACAGTCAGAATCAAGGCTCTTCAGCAAACAGGAATTCTAAAAACAAAGACAATACGCAGAAATGTAAAATTTGATAGAACCAATAATTTTCGCTGTAAATACGGAACCAAAGAAGCCTTTAAGATTCTAAGAGTTGAATGTACTCATTTAGGAGAAACTAAGCTGTTTGAAATAGAATCTAAATATCTTTCAGATAAAACGGACTCTATTCGTTTCAAGGTATTTAAAACAGAGAAATCATTTGTCGTAAAATGGAATAAAGAAGTAGAGGATTATATCAAAGAGATAAAATTATGAACTTAACCCACATTGCAGAGAACGCACCATGTAACTCCTTGATTTCCAATATCCGTCTTTTTGAAGTCTAATTTAGCAGTAGCATTCTGGGGATTTTCCAACATATACACCCCAAATGATGATTCAACATGCAAAATCTGTAAGGAAACTGCCTTGGAACAGCCATTACAAGGATTACGTCAGGAATCTTTAAACTTTTCGACGAAGGCTGCAGCAATGTGGGTTAGGAAAAAATATTTTCCCAGTTAGGCGGATTAAAAAACCTAACTGGGAAACGTTTTTTTGGCTATTACCGTATGAATATACAGCATAAAAATACAGACAAATTACTAAGCTTCTATTTCTTTCACCAAACCTTCCACATAGCGGCAAAGAATATTGATACCCTTCACATTCTCGCCTCCCTCAGGAATAATAATGTCGGCATAACGCTTGGTAGGTTCTATAAACTGCTCGTGCATGGGCTTGAGCACTTTCAGATAGCGGTCGACGACCATAGAGACCGTACGTCCGCGATCAATAGTATCGCGCTGAATGTTTCTGATCAGCCGCTCGTCGGGATCGGCATCCACAAAAACCTTTAAATCCATCAAATCGCGTAACTTTTTGTTGAGCAGCGTCATAATACCCTCTATGATAATGACAGGCTTGGGCTCTACATGTATCGTCTCTGCCTCACGGTTACACTTGAGGTAACTGTAGGTAGGCTGCTCGATAGCCTTTCCGTTACGCAAATCGTTGAGTTGCTTGTGCAACAACTTCCAGTCGAAAGCATCAGGATGGTCGAAGTTGATGGCATGACGCTCTTCGTCTGTCATGCCCGTTGTGTCGTTATAGTAAGAGTCAAGAGGCACTACAGCCACAAAGTGAGGAGGCAAAGCCTCAACAATTTTTCTCACTACCGTGGTTTTGCCCGAGCCGGTTCCTCCGGCTATACCGATGATAGTTATTTTGTCTTTATCCATAGTTTTAATTTTTATTGAACTTTATCAGGTTCTGAAGTTATAGAAGTTAAAAGAGCTACTCTTTGGCAGCACATACACTTAGAGCACATCTTCGAACATTTTGCGATAATATTCAGCCTTCTTTTCCACGGCTAAGGGATAAGCCCTGCTGCTGCTCGGCATGCGATAGAGTCTGAGAATACGTCCATCGAAACCGAACTCCACATAGCCTCCCATAGGCGGAGTGGCTGTAATGCCGTAATGCTCGGAGAAGATGCGGGTGGCCAACTGTCCTGCAGTAAGCACAGCCCTGCATTGGGGCAATGCTCTGAGCATACCATCAAGGTCGGAGGGCTCCACCACCTGTAGGTCTTTGTCTGAAGCCGTATTCTTGGTACGTATCACCTTCTGAGCCGTGTCGTAGATAGCCACACCTTTCTCCTGCAGAAAGCTCTTCAGTTCTGCCTCACGATAGCGTTTGTTCTCTGCATCGACAAAATGAAGTTTATCTCCGAAGAAGATAAGCCCGAAGATGCGCCACATATCGTTCTGATAGTTAGGATAATACCAAGGAATGCACCAGCGCTTGGGCGAAGGCGGGAAAGTGCCGAGCATCAGCAGATGGGCATTCGATGGCAGCCACGGCTCAAAAGGATGATTTTCTATCATTTTTTACCTTTTTACTTTTTTTACCTTTTTACTTTTTTACCTTTTTACCTTTAAAAAGTTACTTCTTCTCCTTCACGAGATACATCACTACAGGCAAGTGGTCGCTGTAGCCATTGAGCCAGCGTCCGCCTGCTGTGGTACGCAGCGGAGCTCCCTTGTACTGACCTTCCTGCTGGATGAGGTAATCGCGACGGAAGATATGGCTCTTCCAGTATTTCAGCGAAGAGTAGTCCTTCTTCTTGGCGTCCTTGTTGAGCAGATTAGGAGTAATCACTATCTGGTCGAAGAGGTTCCAGTTGCCACTATAGAATAAGGTGCCCTTTCCTTCCTTTGCCAGAACGTTGTACCAGGGGTTGTACATATCGCCAGCTCCCACCTGACTGATTTCGGGCTTAGCCTGCAGATAGACGTGCATGCTCTTGTTCACTGGGTCGTCGTTCATATCGCCCATCACAAAGATCTTCATCTCCTGGTTCACATTCAGCAGACTGTCCTTGATCACCTTCACCTGTCGCGCAGCCGACTCACGATAGAAAGGACCTGAGAAACGGCTTGGCCAGTGGCATACGATCACCGCCACATCATCACCAGCCATCTCTCCTCTTACGGTGAGGAAGCCACGGGTGAAGAAGGCGCTGTCCTTTGCCAACTCCTGCATATAAGGCAACAGCTTCACATTCTTCACACTGAAGAGCGAAGGATTATAGAGCAGCGCACAGTCGATGCCTCGACGGTCGGGACCCTCGATATGTACATATTTCATATTGCGGGCCTTAAGAGGTGCCTGGTCTACCAAGGCATCAAGCACCTTATGGTTCTCCACCTCGGAAAGTCCGATGAAGGCACACCCCACATTAGGAAGCACGTCTGTTCCCATATCCGCCAAAGCCTTCGACATATTACGCAACTTATTGGTGTACTTCATGCCGTTCCAGCCCTTGTTGGGCAAATACTCGTAATCTTTCTTTCCCTCATCGTGACAGGTATCGAAGAGATTCTCCTGATTGTAAAAACCTACGGCGTAAACCGAGAACTTCTTCTGGGCAGAGGCAGCCAAATTGACTATCAAAAGAGCCGCCAAGAATAGCAAATGTCGTTTCATTATTTTTAGTTTTAAAATTTGTTTACTGCAAAAGTAGCTATTAAATTGTAATTATCAGTAAGAAAAGTGGAAAAAGTGAATTTTTAATGAAATTTTAATCAAAAAAACTTTCTTTTTTAAAATTTATTTATTTACTTTGCACTCACATTATATTAATTAAACTATTGACTATGCAACAAAAGGTAAAATTAGCAATGATTGCTCTCTGCTACAGCCCATTGCTCTTCGCTCAGAACGCCACCGAGCAGAAGATAGCAAAGGGATTGGACGAGAATGCATTCACATTCACCGAAGCACAGTTGGGTGAGGATGACGATATGTCACAGAACGTCACCATTCTGAATTCTAACTCAAATGTTTACGCATCAGAGGCAGGCTACCTGTTCTCGCCAGTGCGTTTCCGTTATCGTGCCTTCAATCAGAAGTACAATGATGTGTACATCAATGGTGCTCCCATGAACGACATGGAGTCTGGTCAGTTCCGCTTCTCTAACATCGGAGGTCTGAACCGATTCTCAAGAAACGTTGACTTTGCTTTGCCTTTCGAGGGCAACAACTACTCCATGACAGGTATGGGAGGCAGCAACAACTATGACTTCCGCGCCGGAAGCATGCAGACAGGCCACTATGCTTCTGTGGGAGTTGCCAACCGCAACTACACGCTTCGTGGTCTTTATACCTATAGCAGTGGATTCAACGACAAGGGATGGGCCATCTCAGCGGGTCTTACCTATCGTTGGGCAAACCGCGGTTATGTAGAGGGAACCTTCTACAATGCGCTGTCTTACTACTTCGGTGTGCAGAAGAAGTGGGACAATGGTCACTCCCTGAGCTTCACCACATGGGGCAATCCTACAGAGCGCTCTACACAGGGAGCAGCAACCGACGAGACTTACTGGCTCGCCAACGACTACTATTACAACCCATACTGGGGCTACTACAATGGCCACAAGCGCAACTCACGCGTTGTGAACGACTTTGCGCCATCAGCCATCGCCACATGGGACTGGAACATCAACGACAAGATGAAGCTCACCACCTCTGTCTTTGGCAAGTACTCTATGTATAAGAGCACCAAGCTCAACTATGCCAACGCCGAGAACCCACAGCCAGACTACTGGAAGAACCTGCCAAGTAGCTACTTCAATGTATGGAATCCAGACGCTGTTGGCAACAATCAGTATGCACTCGAAAGCTGGCAGAACTCTTACAACTACTGGACAGCAAGCAAGGCCAACCGACAGATTAACTGGGATCGCCTCTATTATGCCAACACTCAGGCTGCCAACCAGGGAAAGGATGCACTCTACTTCATCCAGGCCAAGCACAGCGACAACCTGATGTTCAACATGGCTTCCACCCTGTCTGCTAAGGTTACTAAGCGCTCTACACTCGTAGGCGGTCTTGTACTGGGCAGCAACAGCAACCGTCACTATCAGACCATGGATGACTTGCTGGGTGCTTCTTTCTTCCACAACATCAACACTTATGCGCTCGGCACCTATCCTGCCAGCGACCCAAGAGTACAATACGACCTCAACACTGCTGGACCTAACAACCTCGGCTCTCTTGTTTACGAAGGCGACAAGTTTGGTTATGACTATAAGATAGAGGTAATGAAGGGCTTGCTCTGGACTTCCTACACTGCTGAGATGGGACGTTTCCAGACCATGATCAGCGCTAAGCTCGGACAGACCAATATGCGTCGCCATGGATATATGCGCAATGGTATGGCCCCCAACAACTCTGAGGGCAATAGCCGCATCGCACGTTTCGGCGAGGGCGGTGCCAAGGGTAGCATCAACTTCGATGCAGGCAAGGGCCACGTCTTCAAGATTGGTGTAGGTTACGAGTGGCGTCCACCAATGGCCAACACAGCATTCATCTCTCCTGAGATTTGCAACGACTACGTGCTCAACCTTGGCGACGAACATGTCTTCAGCAGCGAGTTCAGCTATCAGTATCAGAATGCCTGGGTACACGCCAACGTCAACGCATACTATAGCCGTCTCGACCACGTCACAGAGTGGCAGAACTTCTACAACGATGACGAGAACTCTTTCACCTACCTCAGCATGACTGGATTGGAGAAAGAATACTATGGTATCGAGGCAGGTCTCGACTTCAAAGTGGCTTCTTTCCTTAACTTCAAGGCCATCGGAACCATCAGCGACGCCAAGAACATCAACAATGCCAACGTGAACTACATGCTCTCCAAGTCGGCAGAGGTGGTTAAGGACTACGCATATATTAAGGACATGCGCGAAAGCGGAACTCCTCTTACTATCGGTAGCCTTGCACTCGACTTCCATAAGAGCGGCTGGTTCGTCAACCTCAACGCCAACTGGTACGACCGCATCTATTTGTCATACTCACCAAGCTATCGCTACAAGTCTTCTCTGAAGAACCGCGACATGCTCTTCAACGACGAGCCTCTCCCTGGTTCTGTTGACCAGGCTAAGGGACACGGCGGATGGATGGTAGACGGAAGCATCGGCAAGAGTATCCGCCTCAAGCACGGTAGTCTGAACTTCAACCTCATGATAACCAACATCCTCAACAACCGCAAGATTGTTTCAGGTGGTTACGAGCAGAGCCGAAGCGACTATACCCTCAACAAGGAAAACGAGGCCAAGGATCGCGTCTACAAGTTCTCTAAGAACCCTAAGAAGTATTACGTATTCGGAACCAACGGAATGTTCCAGGTATCATACAGATTCTAAAAGAAGAGAAAGATATGAAAAAGTTAAAATATATCGCAATGGCATTTGCTGCCCTGCTCTTGGCTTCATGCATGGGCGACGGTTATGCTGATTCCGTGGGAGAAAAGGATTATACCGGCCCTGCCATCGGCAACAACAAACTGGAGGCTACCAATGTCATCACCATCTCCGAACTGAAGGAGAAATATGCTACACAGATAGACCGTGGCCTGTACAAGCAGGTGGACGAGGATATCAAGATATTGGGTATCGTCACAGGTAACGACCTCGGAGGCAACCTCTACAACCAGATTTGCCTGCAGGACAAGACGGGCGGTATCTTGGTTTGCATCGGCAAGAGCGGACTCTATGGCGAGCTGCCTGTAGGTCAGCAAGTGCTTATCGACTGCAAAGGCCTCTACATCGGTGGCTACGGCAAGCAGGCTGAGTTGGGCGGTGTCTATACCAACACCAACAAGGGCTCACAGTCTATCGGTAAGGTAGACCGCTACGTATGGGAGAAGCACTACAAGATTATCGGCGAGGCCGATGAGGCCAAGGCTGAGGCAATGGTTGAGGTATTCGACCAGACCAAGATCAAGGATGCCGACTATCTGAAGTCTTGCTCAGGCAAGCTGATGAGAATAGAGGGCGTAACCTTCGCCGATGCCGGCAAGAAGGTATTTGCTGATTCTAAAGACAAAGACAACGCCAACTGCGTAAACCGCGGATTCTCTGGCATCAGCACCAACAACCTGGTGATTCGCACTTCTGCCTACGCCAAGTTTGCTAATGCTCTCCTGCCAGAAGGTATACAGAGTGTTACAGGTATCTTCACACGTTATGCAGGAAAAAGCAACGACACATGGCAGATTCTTATCCGTACAATTGACGACGTGCAGTTACTCAAGGGTACAGAGCAATGCCCTTACACCGTGAAGGAAGCTCTCAAGTTGATAAACGACGGAAAGACTACCGGAGCTATGGTCTATACAGAAGGTGTCATCTGCTCTGAGCCAAAGGTAAATCTACAGTATGGTGATGCTGAATTCTACATCTCTGTAGACGGCAAGGGTATGAATGCTGACGGAACTGGCGATCCTGCCAAGACCATCAAAGTATACCGCAACCACTATCTCAACAACGAGAAGTACACCGAGGCCAACAAGGACTTGATCAAGAAGGGACAGAAAGTTGTCATCTGCGGCAAGCTCATACTCTTCCAAGGCACTACACCGGAAATCGACAAGGAAAACTATATCGTTTCCATCAAATAAAACTAACTCAAGTAGAAAACTATAAAAAGAATAATCAATATGAAAAAGTTCATTTATTCATGCTTGTTCTTGGCTATGGCAGCCATAACATTCAGCAGCTGCGAGGACGTTCCTGCTCCTTACAATATGCCTACAGAGAATGAATCTCAGAAAGTTCAGCCTGCAGGTACAGGTACAGCCGCCGACCCATTCAATGTGGCAGGTGCAGTAAAGTACATCGAAGATGGTGGAAGCGAATCTGAGTTGAAATACGTTAAGGGTAAAGTTGTTTCTGTAGAACAGGGCAGTTTCGATGCAAATCACGGTAGCTTGAAATATTACATTTCAGACGACGGTACTCCTACCAACCAGTTCTATGTTTACAATGGCTATGCTGGTCCTAACCGCACTAAGTTCTCTGGCGAAGATGCTTTGAAGCAGGGCGATGAAGTGGTTATCTGCGGTAACCTTATCGTATTCAGTGGAACCAAAGAGTTCCAGACAGGCAACTACATTGTATCTCTTAATGGCGAAGGTGGAACAACCACTCCTGATACTCCTACCACTGGAAAGGGTTCAGAGAGCGATCCATACACCGTAGCAGAAGCTATCGCAGCTATCAAGGCAGGCGCTCCTACCAGCGAGGTTTACGTGACAGGTATCGTTTCTGATGTTTATTTTTACAGTGATCAATACAAGAGCCTTTCTTACTACATCTCTGACGATGGTAAGAGCAAGGACATGCAGGTTTATTCAGGTAAGGGCTTGAATGGTGCAGACTTCACATCTAAGGAAGATTTGAAGGTTGGACAGAAGGTAACTATCAAGGGTATCATCAAGGCATTCAACAAGAATGGTACTGAGATTATGGAGATTGACAAGAACAGCACTATCGTCAAGATAGAAGGCGAAGGCACTGGCGGCGAAGTTACTCCAAAGCCAGATACTCCTGATACAGGCAATGGCAAGATAACATTTGCCGACGACCACAGAACTCTTACGCTTGAAAACAGCAATGCAACTGCTGGTGAAAGCGTGTCTTTTGACTTCACTGCACAGAACTACGAAAATCAGACAGACATGACAACTATAAAGTTGTCTGATGGAACAACCATCACCTTTGATGCTAATGGTGAGACAAATGGTTCAAAATACTACACTTCAGGAACTGCAGTTCGCGTTTACAAGAATAACAAGATTATCGTAAAGGGTACAAAAGAAATTGCAAAGATCATCTTCCACTGCAATGCACCATATACAAAGAATGGTGAAACTGTTAATTGCGACGGTAATGAGACTGCAACCATAAACTTCTCTGGCAAGACTGCAACCTACACCAATGTGTTTACAGGTACAACAGGTGGTGGTGTTCAACTTAGATTCTCATCTATCGAAATTGTTTATGCCAAGTAATCCACTCAATTACAAATAACTTTAACTATCCCCATTGCCTCTCATCAGGCAATGGGGATTTTGTTTCCAGCAATGCCCATCGCTTGGTCCCTCGATGAACACGCGATGGGGAGCTGGTGAACAAGGGACGAGCAACCATTGCCCACGCGACGGGCAGCGTATGCCCAAACTAATGATTACTACTTGGGCAACACATCTATGAAAATAAAAAAAAGAGCGAAAGGTATAAAAACAAGTAGAAAGATTTGGAGGATAGGAAAAAAAGTCGTAACTTTGCACCCTGTTAAGTCAAAAGGCTATAATGGGCATGCACCGCAAGGACATGAAATGATGGCAACATCCCCATAACGTCTAATTTTAATAACCCAAATAAAAGTAAAAAACAAAATGAAAAAAGGTATTCATCCAGAGAACTATCGCCCAGTAGTATTCAAGGATATGTCTAATGGCGACATGTTCCTCTCACAGTCAACTTGCAAGACCAACGACACTGTTGAGTTCGAAGGCGAGACTTACCCAGTAGTAAAGATTGAAATCTCAAGCACCTCTCACCCATTCTATACAGGTAAGAGCAAGCTCGTTGATACTGCAGGTCGCGTTGACCGCTTCATGAACCGTTACGGCAAGTTGAAGAAGTAATATACCTTTTTATATATAAGGATATATTATCAATACGAGATAGAAGGTGCGTTCTAACGTAGTTGCATATGCGTTAGTGCGCACCTTTTACCTTTTCTTTATCACCCCACTCTTCTTATAAGATTCATCCTAACATCTTATTATCTATTTTATCATTTAACATTCACTATGTTATGAAACAAATCAAGATTTATTTATTCGCTCTCCTCGCTGTGCTCTCTATGGCAGCCTGCGGAAGCAGCGACGACGGAGACGGAAATGGTTCGAATGAAATCAACACCAACAAGAACGAGGTAACAACCTACAAGGCTGTCACTCGACTGGAGTTTCCTAAACTGAAAGGCGGAAACAGCATTATCCGTGTTTATCGTGATGGTAACAGCAAGCAATACGACCCGGACAACGTAAACTATTCTGTAGAATGGGATTGCGACAAGAAATCGCAGCGCTGGTCTTGCTACATCCTCACCAAAAATAACAGAGCCAAGAATACAAATCGCTATTATAGTGAAAGCAACCAATACCCCAATGATCCAGAGTTGGCTGCTTCAAACAGATGGGAGAAAGACTACATCTACAGATCAGGCTTTGACCACGGACACATCTGTCCTTCAAACGACCGCCTGTACAGTTTAAATGCCAACACGCAAACTTTCTATCTCACCAATATGCAGCCACAATATAGCGTCTTCAATGGAAGTCATCCAGACCATAAGTATAAAGGGCTTTGGATCAAAATGGAGAACTATCTGAACGGATTCAAACTCAATGACACAGACACCATGTACGTATGTAAGGGTGGTACCATTGACAAAGAAGAAAATATCTTGATGCGTATTCAAAACAAACTGATTGTCCCCAAGTATTTCTTTGTGGCAGTCCTCGTTAAGAAGACGATCAAGGGACAGGCTTACTACAAGTCTATCGGTATGTGGTTCCCTCACACCAATGTATATCATGGAGACGACAAGCTGTCTGATTACACCATGAGCATCAAGGATTTGGAAGCAAAGACCGGCATCGACTTCTTCTGCAATCTTCCCGACGATATCGAACGGGATGTAGAAAGCAAAAAAATACTTAGCGACTGGGGAAGTATAGAAAAATAAGAAGTCAAAGGATAATAGCCATTTAGCTTAGTTTCCTATACACAAGTAATACTTCAGTAAGACAAAAAAGAAATCGCATGTTTCAAAAGTTCATTACAGAACTATCGAAACATGCGATTTTTTATTTGGCAACTTTGTATTTATCGTAACATCCTTCGTTATCTCCGATTATTCAGTCGAGAAGAGTCTGCCTTGAGAGGCTTGATGGTCGCACCCATGCCAAACGACTTCTTAATGGTCTTCTCATTGGTCTTAGAAGAACCGAAGGCCTTGGCTTGGCTTGTCTGATTGACACGCTTTAAGTCAATATAAATCACATCGCCTTTCACCTTACCAGTACCTATCATATAGCCCCAGAAAGTATCCACGTCATATCCCTTTTCTGCCCCTAAGTGGAAGCCTGCCTGTGAAGAGCCATGGTCCATGACAAACGTAGCCACAGAGTTCTTATACTGGATATAAATATCGTAATTATCATCAATATACCATTTAAACTCCAAGGTCTTTTGATCCGCTACAGAACCATCATCGTTATACTTATAGTCAGTCTCCACGCCCTCTCCACTCAAAGCATCACGAGTGTTAGCATATTGGAAGAACTTCATATCGGCATAGAACTCATCAGTCTGTCGTGACTGCCCATCATCTGAAAGATAAGAATAGGTTACTGGTCCATACCATTCGCCTGTAAGCAACTGTGCCATATCAACAAGGTCACTATTCTGCGAACCTCCTTGCCAACCATTATTCCAATCATTGTTGTTCCATCCCCAGTCGTCATAATGGTCGTACCAACCATAAGGATCATACCAATAATCATCACCGTCGCAACTGGTCATTGCAAGCGACATGGCAGCTATCACAGCCATTGTCAGCAAAGAATATACTTTTTTCATATCAATAGTAGTTTAATCAGAATTTATTTGTTTTCCGGGAAGAATCGCTTCGGCAGCATGGTGCTGTCGTTCTGCTCCTGAGCACTCTCCTGCTGTTCTTCCTTATTATTACTGCGCGTTTTGGCGTAGCCGTAATTTCCCCAAGAATTATTCCAGCCGTCGGAACCATACCAGTAATAATTGTCCCAGTCGGGCGTATTGACCTTGTAGAACTCGAAGCTGATCCATCTGTTCGTACTGTTGAAATCGATATCACCACAGAAGTAACCATTGTCGTCAAGATGATAGTTACGAATGACAGCCTCTTCTTGAGTATCAAGGAAATTGATATAAATGGTCGTGCCACTCACGCGCCAGATGATGCGGTTGGCCACATAGTCCCAGGGCGCATTGCTGTAATAGTCTATCCAGTAGCCGTCGCCAGAATCGTAACCCGAATTGAAAGTTACCTCAGACATATTAGACTGATAAGTACCCAGCTGCGTCTGCATAAGTCCCTTCCATGTACCATTGAGGGCATAGGCAATGTCTGCATCCTCATCACATGAAGTGAGCGAGAGCATCATGACTGCCATGAATATCATTGAGAAGTAATAAGTAATCTTTTTCATATCGCTTTTGTTTATAAGTTAATATTTTCGTTAAATTCTGGTGCAAAGATACCTTATTCTGTTCTTAGGGCAAAGGGAATAGTAGATTATTTTAAGGAAAAATCCCTATTAAAAAGCGGATTTTCCCTAAAATGTTTGGAAATGTCAAGTTTAATGCCTAACTTTGTACCAAACTTTATCAAAAAAAGCATGAAACGCTTACATTTTTTAATTATACTATCATTTATAACAATCTTTTCATCAGCAGAACCCTATTGCGATGTCAGAAAGTTTTCAATCCTCGATGGACTTGCAGCCAACTCCATTTCCGATTTGGCACAAGGCTACGACAATATGATGTGGTTTGGCACCTGGAATGGTCTGTCCTATTACGACGGCTATCATTTCAAGACATTCCGTGACGAGCCCGACGACATCGACATCATGAGTACCAACCGCATACTCTCCATCTTCCCAAGCCCAGACAACAATGTGTGGGTAGTCACCTTCGACCGCAAGCTATACATCTTCGATACAGAGCAATGCCAGTTTATCAAGGTTGGCACGATGCTCTGCAAGCGTTTCGGCATCCATTTGGAGTCGAGCGAGATATATCCACTCGCCAATGGACACACCTGGATTACGACTCACAAACAGAACTTCCTGATTCGTGTAGGTCAAGGAAAGGACATAGAGAGCATGAAGCCCGAGCTCATCAAGGTGGGCGAAAAAGGACTGCGAAGCGGCAACGTATGGTTTATCAAGCAAGACAAGCGAGGCCGTGAATGGATTCTCACCGACAAGGGAACATTCATCTACGGCAAGAACTTCCATACCTCTACGCCCTTCAAGTGGTTCAGAGAAGTGGGCAACACCATCTTCCTCGCCACGACTGATGGCAAGGTGGCTGTCTACGACAAGCAGAACCATCTCTCCTGGATTCCCATGCCAGCCTGCGTCACTCGTATCAACGAGCTGAAGAATACTGGTTATCAGTTAATTATCGCTACCAACATAGGACTCGTAGTGTACAATCCACGCACATTCAAGACCGACGTCATCAGTGTGCAGAACCCCAATCAGCCCGTAGCAGAAGTGAAGAAAGCCTACGTAGACGGGCACAACATGGTATGGGCATTTACCGAAGGACAGGGCGTGACCGTCATCAATCCTAAAACCATGTCAGCTAATTGGCTCTACGCTGATGCCCCTACCCCTGCCGACCGCACCATGAGTGACAACTTCTTCATCATGGAAGACGAACACGGCACTTTGTGGACTATCCCTAACTATGGCACCTTCAGCTACTACGACCGCAAGACGGGAAAGCTCGTTCCCTATATGCTGAGAAGCAACTCTGCAGGTAATTTCTATGTACCTCGCATTTCTAAATTCGTTGTTTCAGACCAAGGCATACTTTGGTTGACGGGTGTACACGACTTGACTCAGGTAAACTTCAAGTTCCACAACTACTCCATGATCAAACTCGATGAAGGAGAATCGGAAATAAGAGCCATGGCTTACACTAACAACGGATTCCACTGGGATGGTTTCAAGTCGGGACACCTCAAGATCAGCGACAGCCACTTCAAAAAGATTGGTTATCTGCAGTCCAACGGACAGATCTGCCAGAAGCAGACACCCTTCTCACGCTCAGGTATTTATGCCATCTATCAAGACATAAAGAAAAGAATGTGGATAGGCACAGACGGCGACGGACTGTATCTGTATGACCGAAACACCATGCGCCATTTCCGCTACAATGCATCCGACAGAAATTCCCTCCCGGGCGACAGCATCTATGATGTGGTGAGCGACCGACAGGGCAACATCTGGGTAGCCACATACGGAGGAGGCTTGGCACTTATGCGTGAAGACCCACAGGGCAACATCACATTCCTTACTCCTCGTAACGGACTGAGATGGCCAAAGAAATATTACAGTAAAGTACGTAGAATCACCTGTACCGCCAGTGGCGAAATACTCATCGGAACCACAGGCGGCCTCGTCACCTTCAAGGAAGAAAAGCGCCCTTCCAAAAACATACAATTCCACACCACTTCCTACAGGGAGAACGACACGACATCTCTCACAGCTCCTGACATCAACTTCATTCTGGTGCGTTCCAACGGCGACACCTATGTATCGAGCATGGGAGGAAGCCTCGACAAGATAACAAGCGAAAACCTGCTGCTGGACAATCTGAAGGTGAGATTCTGCAATTTCATCAATACCAGCGAGGGTAATGTGCAGAGCATGATAGAGGACAACAGTGGCAACATCTGGCTCATCAGGGAGTCGAGTGTCGATAAATACAACCCCAAGACAAGGAAGCTGACCGTCTTCGGTCCCAACGACTTCGACCTCAACATGACCTTCTCGGAGGCACGCCCCATTCACGACCCAGTAACCGACAACATCACAGTGGGCACTGCTACGGGCAGCCTGACGTTCAACCCCGCGAGACTGAAGCAGACCGACTATCAGCCCCGCATTATCTTCACTGAGCTGCACTACAACGGAAGCAACGAGAACATACCTATCCTGCACCAGAAGAAGATAGTCATCCCAGCCAACAAACGCAACCTGTCCATCAGCTTCGCCGCACTCGACTATACACGCAAGTACCAACAGTTCTATAAATACCGCATCGACGGAAATACCCCCGAAGGCGTATGGATCGACCTTCGAGGACAGAACCGCATCGGCTTCAACCGAATCTCGCATGGCAACTATGTGCTCAAGGTCATCGCCACCAATACGCATGGCAAATGGAGCAAACACGTGGCTTCGCTGGAACTCGACGTGCAACCGACGTTCTGGGAAAGCATCTGGGGCAAGCTGCTCATCATCCTCATCATTGCCGGTGTTGCGGCTTTGTGTTTCATCACATACAACAAGCAGCAGAAGGAACGCATCAACCACGAGATGAACGAGATGAAGAACAGGTTCTTCAGCAAGGCTTCACACAAGCTTCGCACTCCACTCACGCTCATCGGAGGTCCGATAGACGAGGTGTTAGAGAAGGAGGACAACCTCTCTACCGAGAGCCGCAGCCTGCTGCAGATGGTTCAGCGCAATGCCAAGGAGATGCTCAATATGCTCAACAAGATGCTGAAGTTTGACAACGGAAGCGACTTCTATCTTGACGAAGGAAGCGATCAGGCATTCGTGTCAAGCGAGAACAACGGCAGCATCAGCGACAAGACAGCCAAAGGCTATCTCAAGGAAGTAGAAGAGACAGAAGAGGACGACAAAACAGAACAGGCGGAAAAGGACATCACCATCCTCGTCGTAGAAGACAACCCCGACCTGCGCCAGTTCCTCTTCACCATCCTCAAGACAGACTATAATGTACTGCTTGCCGAAAACGGCAAGGAAGGCTTGGTAATGGCAAGAAACAAGATGCCCGACTTCATCCTTACCGACGTCACCATGCCTGTGATGGACGGTTTCACGATGGTACACTACATCAAGCAGGACACCAACACCGCCCATATTCCTATCATCGTACTGTCGGCTAAAGCCAGTGTGGAAGACCACCTGCGAGGCTTCGAGGAAGGTGTGGACGGTTATCTCACCAAGCCGTTCTCGGCCACCTACCTCAAGGGACGCATCGAGGCTGTCATCAATCAGCGTCATGCCCTGCAGCAAGACATGCTGAAACAGATACAACGAGCCGAGGGTGCCGAATTCCATATCACGCACGAATATCCACAGACAGCATCCGGACAGGGCGACAACAGAAGCCCGGCTACTAATAAGCGCATGACGGAAGAGGACGCTCTGACCGAGAAGATCGTACAGTTCATCAATGAGAACATGAGCAATCCCGACCTCAAAATCGACGACATCGCCGTAGCCATGGGTATGAGCCGCAGCGTGCTCTACGGCAAGATCAAGAATGCTGTGGGCATGAAGCCTATCGACTTCGTACGCCACATCCGCATCATGCGTGCCACCGAGTTGCTCTGCAATACCGACGAAACACTTAGCAGCATCGCCTACTCTTTGGGCTTCAGCGATCCTAAGTATTTCTCGAAGGTATTCAAAAATGAAATGGGTATCATTCCAAGCGAATATAGAGAAAATTCAAAGTAATAACACTTTTTTATACCTGGTGCACGAAAAAAACGAGAATTTACACCTTGATTCTGTACGAAAGCAGTACCTTTGCACCAGTTCTTAGAAAAGTTAAATGATAGTTTAATTCTTGAATACTCCTTTCCTTCAACAACGAAAGGAATATTCAAAGTGATCCGGGGATTGTGAAATTCCCGGATTTTTTTATAAAAAAATATCAGTAACTATAGACACATATGAAAGAAAAATCGTATCTTTGCACTCGTTAAAGATACGATAACTGAGATAAAACTATAAAAAGATACATAAAGAAAATGAGAACCGTTTACGAATTCTCTGTCAAGGACAGAAAGGGAAAGGACGTTTCCCTCAAGGAGTATGCCAACGAGGTGCTGCTCATCGTCAACACAGCCACGAAGTGTGGCTTCACCCCACAGTATGAAGAACTGGAAAATCTCTATGAGAAATATCACTCACAAGGTTTTGAAATCCTCGATTTCCCTTGCAACCAGTTTGGTCAGCAGGCACCCGGTACCGACGAGAGTATTCATCAATTCTGCAAGCTTACTTACGGCACAGAGTTTTCACGCTTCAAGAAGATAAAGGTAAACGGTGATGACGCCGCTCCTCTTTACAAGTTCCTCAAGGAGGTGAAAGGTTTCGCGGGCTGGGACGAGTCACACCCTCTCTACCCTGTCCTCGACAAGATGCTAAGCGAGGCCGACCCCAACTACAAGGAGAGTGCCGACATCAAGTGGAACTTCACCAAGTTCCTCATCAACAAGAAAGGGCAGGTTGTTGCCCGCTTTGAGCCTACCGAGAAGTTTGAGAATATCGCCAAGCAAATAGAGGAACTTCTGAATTCATAAGAATCAACGAATATGTGCAATATCGCTACTTTCTGATATCGCCATCATCGTTTGTAGGAATCTATCCCTCAAACATCAAAAAAGCCAAATGTTTTACTTGCATGAAACATTTGGCTTTTCTATTTACACATCTCTTGCCACATGGCTGTCAATACAGAAGAATCACACCACAGAATTTACAGACCTCATTTGGATATATATTTCCTACCATTGCAGATGACAAGACCATGATAGCTATCATCCACACGCTGTCCGTTCATATTGTATATCGCAGCTTTCGCGGGCTGCGGCTTTGACGTAACTATTGCACTGATGCCTGTGAGTACTTTCTGTGTGATATCTTCGAAACGGCCATTTTTCTTCTCCTTATGCTCACTCTTTGGAGCTTGATAGAAGCGATAATAGGTGTCGCGAGACACATTCAAGATATCCTCCGTCTGCGTTTCCTGATCACCATAGCTGAAGATGATATTGGTTCCATAAGGCAAAGAAATATGATAGAAGAGTTTGCCACCTATCATCCTGGTATCGGTCAGTTGATTGCCTGGCCATCCTCCGTTGTTTCCTTCACCCCAAGCAAAGAGGTAAGGCACACGATCCTCGTCGCAAGTCACATAGATGTTCATCTTGTCAGAAGGAGCCTCGCCACCACCCCATTGCTCAACAAGCCATGTGGCCTTTTGGCGCATATAGTTCTTAAAAACGGCAGCCTTGGCCAGTTCATCTTGGTTCTTGGCGACATTGCTGCTATTCTTCCAACATAGATAGTCGTTAGCTGCAGCATCGGAAATCTTTGCCGCCACACCATCAATATAAGCGTTCATCTCTGCATATTGATTGGCATAAAACTCCTGCCATACCTCCTTCACCTTGTCGCGGAAGTGCTTAAAATTCCAGGCACGATCAATGATAAACTGCTCAAACTTATCTCCCTGGAAGATAAAATGACGGAAATTGGTTTCATTATAAGCATTACCAAAGTCCCATACAGGGCCAAAAGTCCACTTGGTATCTGCACCTTGTTCCTTGTAGAGATAGCAACTGCCATGAAATCCCTCCTCATCTTGCAACAGCTCACGCACGATATACACCTTTGCCAAAGACTCGATGTCTACATACTTTTCCCATTCCGTATCGTTTTCATTATTGCTACAGATAGCCTTGGCGATGGCATTCCACTGTGTCTGCAAATAGTTCTCTTGCTCTGCGGAGAGCGCCTCTGGGGTATGATAAGTAAGCACCATGTTCTGGCTGCCCAACTTCACATTGATATGAGGATCTGTATCATAATTGTCTATCTCCACGAGCCATCCGCCCGTGATAGCCTCAGGATCAGTCGCCTTGTCAGCCTGCTCTACGATGTTAACTCGTTTTTTATCAACACGTATCTTTTCGGTTACGAAATACAAGCCCTGATATTTTCCATTGAGCACCAATTCAACAGGTTGTGAATCTGTGGTATAAGGCAAGCCCACACGACGGCTCAATTCATAGCCTACCAGATTGCGGAGAAAACCCAAATCATCATCGGCACCAGCCATGAGCAAGAAGTGCTTGCTCTTCACCATACCCACAGGGTTCACCTTACTATCAAACTTCAAGCGATAAGGTTTCTTGTCAAACCCTTTCCACGTCCAGTTACCACGTCCTTTAATTATCAAGGTTTCTGGTTTATCTGCAGAAGCCATATTCTCATACCCCTCCAATCCCAAGGCATCAATATAGGCCGTGGCTGACACATAAGTTTCTTTGGAAGTGATAGGCTGTGCATCCTGAGTGTTAACATACATGACGGGTAAAGTCCCCGATGGTTTCAAAGCTGACGTCATGGTTGGATCTGTTGCGGCATGGACAGCAGACAGACTGCCCAAGTTGCACATCACAACGAGCAGCAATAACAGTATTTTTTCTTTACTAAACATAAATATAAGTCTAATGATTCAAAATTTCAAGTTACAACAAGTTATTAGAAGCAGAAAGAGAAGGCGCATCATTGCCTGATGAAGTTGCGCCTTCTCTCACATATATATATTGAAAAATCAGCATAAGCACACTTACGCCTTGGCCTACATCTCTACCTGTGGCACATCCTTGAGGAACTGCTCTATCTCTTCGTCGCTGACAGAATAGTTTTGCAGATCGCCATTGATGTAGCTGTCGTAAGAAGGCATATCGATGAGACCATGACCAGACAGACAGAAGAGGATGACCTTCTCCTCGCCCTTCTCCTTCGCCTTAAGCGCCTCACGGATAGTGGCAGCGATGGCATGACAGCTCTCTGGAGCAGGAATGATTCCCTCGGTACGGGCAAAGAGCATACCAGCCTGGAACGACTCCAACTGTGGAATGTCCACACCGTGCAGATAACCATCCTTGAGCAACTGCGAGATGATCATACCGGCACCATGATAACGCAGACCACCAGCATGAATGTTGGCAGGCTTGAAGTCATGACCCAGGGTGAACATCGGCAGCAGCGGAGTGTAGCCAGCCTCATCGCCGAAGTCATATTCGAACTTACCCCTTGTCAGCTTAGGACAGCTCTCTGGCTCAGCTGCGATAAACTCAGTGTTCTTCTCTCCGCTCAGATTATGACGCATGAATGGGAAAGCCAGTCCGCCGAAATTGCTTCCGCCACCGAAGCAGGCAATCACCTGATCGGGATATTCGCCAGCCATCTGCATCTGCTTTTCTGCCTCCAGTCCAATGATCGTCTGATGCAGAGCCACATGGTTGAGCACCGAACCCAGTGTGTACTTACAGCCTGGAGTGGTAGTAGCCAGTTCGACAGCCTCGCTGATAGCAGTACCGAGTGAACCTGGATGATTAGGGTCGCGTGTGATAATGTTCTTTCCGGCACGTGTACTCATTGATGGAGAACCCTCCACAGTAGCGCCAAAGGTACGCATGATGCTGGAGCGATAAGGTTTCTGACGCATGGTGATCTTCACCTGATACACAGCCGCCTCCAGTCCGTAGAGTTTGGCTGCATACGACAAGGCTGCGCCCCACTGTCCTGCACCCGTCTCGGTGGTGACGTTGGTGTCGCCCTCCTGCTTGCAGTAGTAGCACTGTGGCAAGGCCGAATTGATCTTATGAGAGCCTAAAGGATTGACACTCTCGTTCTTGAAATAGATGTGGGCAGTAGTACCCAGTGCCTCCTCCAGACCGTAGGCACGCACCAGCGGAGTAGAACGATAGAAGGTGTACTTCTCCTGCACGTCCTCAGGGATGTCGATCCAGGCATGTTCTGTATCGAGCTCCTGCTTGGCACACTCCAGGTTGAACACGTGCGACAAGTCCTCAGCCGTCATGGGCTTGTGGGTCTGCGGATTAAGTGGTGGCAATGGCTTGTTGGGCATTTCTGCCTGAATGTTGTACCACTGTGTAGGAATGTCTTTTTCCTGTAGGATGAACTTTTTCTGTCTCATAATTTTTAAGTTGATATTGATTGTGATTGTTATTGTTATTCTTAGTCTTACACTTTATCTTATTCTTGTATTCTTGATTTTACTTTTGTATTTCCTGGAGAATGGCGACAGCCTGTTCCACACTCGTGATGCGGGCGATACGAAGGAATCGCTTGTTGTTCTTCTCTTTGAGTGCACATTGCTGAATGTGGGTCGTTGCGTAATTAAGTACCTTCGAGAACATCGTGCTGCGATAGAACGGACTCTGCACGTTGCTTACAAACTGCATTTGCATAGTACCCTGTTTGAGCATGATCTTCTCGCAGCCCAAGCGTTTGCCGAGGCGTCGCAAGCTCACCACGTGCATCAGTTCCTCACCCTCACGGGGCACAGGTCCAAAGCGGTCGATGATTCGCTTTCGGTAAGCAGCCAGGTCGTCGTCATTCTCTATGCGGTCCAGTTCCCTGTAGAGCAACATTCGCTCGCTGCTTCCCGGCACATAGGTATCGGGGAAATACATCTCTAAGTCGCTCTCGATAGAACAGTCATCCACGAAGTCGTCACCCGTGAGCTGCTGTCCCTCGTCCATCTCCTCCTGATATAGGTCGCCAAACTCCTCATTCTTCAGTTCGGTGACAGCCTGCGACAGGATCTTCTGATAGGTTTCATACCCCAGGTCCTCCATGAATCCGCTCTGCTCTGAGCCAAGCAGGTTTCCAGCACCGCGAATGTCGAGGTCCTGCATGGCGAGGTTGAACCCGCTTCCCAGATCGCAGAAGGTCTCCAACGCCTCCAGTCGGCGGCGAGCATCGAGTGTCAGTGTACTCTTCGGCGGAGCCACGAGATAACAGAAAGCCTTCTTGTTGCTACGCCCCACCCTGCCTCTCATTTGGTGCAGGTCGCTAAGACCGAAGTGATGGGCATTGATGATGATGATGGTATTGGCGTTCGATATGTCGATACCGTTCTCCACAATGGTTGTCGAGAGCAGCACATCGTAGTCGTAGTTCATGAATCCCATAATGACCTTCTCCAGTTCCTCGGGCTTCATCTGTCCGTGTCCTATCGCCACGCGGCAGTCGGGCACGTACTTTTCTATCATCAGTTTCAACTCCATGAGCTTCGATATACGGTCGACGACGACATACGCCTGTCCGTTACGGCTCATCTCGAAGTTGATGGCATCTGCCATGGTATCACCGCTGAAGGTCACCACCTCCGTTTGTATCGGGTATCGGTTGGGCGGCGGCGTGCGCATGATGCTCATGTCGCGTGCACCCATCAGCGAGAACTGCAGAGTGCGGGGAATAGGTGTGGCACTCATCGTCAGCGTGTCGACATTCACCTTCAGTTGGCGCAGCTTCTCCTTGGTGCTGACGCCGAACTTCTGTTCCTCGTCGATGATGAGCAGACCGAGGTCATGCCATTTCACAGTCTTGGAAATCAGCTTGTGCGTCCCCACTACGATGTCTGTCCTGCCCTCCTTGAGGTCTTCCAGCAACTGTCTGGTCTCCTTGGCGGAGCGTGCCCTACTCAGGTAGTCCACCTTTACCGGCATTCCCTCCAGTCGGTTTTTGAAAGTCTGGTAGTGCTGAAAAGCCAGCACCGTGGTAGGCACCAGCACAGCCACCTGCTTGCTGTCGCATGCCGCCTTGAAGGCTGCGCGTATCGCCACTTCCGTCTTTCCGAAGCCCACATCGCCGCACACCAGTCGGTCCATGGGTCGTGCGCTCTCCATGTCGGCCTTTACGTCCATGGTGGCTTTGTTCTGGTCGGGCGTGTCCTCGTATAGGAACGAGGCCTCCAACTCATGTTGCAGATAGGAGTCGGCGCTGAAGGCGAATCCCTTCTCCCTACGGCGGCGGGCATAGAGTTTGATCAGGTCGCGCGCGATGTCCTTGATGCGCTTCTTCGCCTTCTCCTTCAGTCGGTCCCAGGCACCCGTACCGAGGGTCGACAGTCGGGGCGGCTCGCCCGTATCGCCGCTGCGGTATTTGCTGATCTTATAGAGCGAGTGGATGGATACATCCACCTTGTCGTTGTTCGTGTAGACGATGCGTATCATCTCTTGATAGCTGTTGCCCACCGGCACACGCACCAGTCCGCCAAACTTTCCGATGCCGAAATCCACGTGCACGATATAGTCGCCCGGCTCCATCTCCTGCAACTCCTTCATCGTGAGCGCCATCTTGCCGGCACGCGCAGAGTCCGATCGCAGACTGTACTTATGGAATCGGTCGAAGATCTGATGATCGGTAAAGAAACAGCATTTCTTATCGTTGTCGATGAAGCCCTCGTGCAGGGTCTTGTCCACGGGCACAAACCTCACCTGATAACGCTTCAGTTCCTCACTCTCAAAAATATCCTTGAGTCGCTGTTGCTGCTTGCTGCTGTCGGCCAATATATATAAGGTGTACTGCTGCAGAAGATAGTCCTCCATCATCTGGCCTATCAGGTCGAAATTCTTATGGAACAGGGGCTGAGGCACGATATGGAACGGCACCACGTCGGCAGCCTCCTCTGTCTTGCGCTCAGCCACACCCTGTTCGGCAATGCCAAACTCTATGCGCTGGCGCTCCGCCACACCCTGCTGAAACTGCAGGGCCGATGACAGGTTCAGCTCTTTCTTCATGGCGCGTCTTATCCGTTCCGCCTCCACCTCGGTGGCTCCCTCCATCTGTTCCACCATGCTCTGCGAGGAGAAGCCTTCCTTGTATATCTGGTCTATACGGTCATAGACGAACGTAAAGTCCTTCATCGCTACCACAGCCCGCTTGTCAAGGAAATGCAGGAAGGGCAGTTTCTCACCCTCAGCAAGCGAGAGTTCGGGCACAATCTCCACACTCTCACGCCGGTCGCGCGACAACTGGTCCTCAATGCAGAAAGTACGTATGGTGTCTATCTCGTCACCGAAGAAGTCGATGCGGAAAGGAAACTCGCAACTGTAGGAATAAATATCGAGAATGCTGCCTCGAATGGCAAACTGACCAGGCTCGTAGACATAATCTGTCTCCATGAAGTCGAAGTCGCGCAGTTGATGCGAGATGTCCATCAGCGACACCTGGTCTCCCACTGCGAGTTTAATGATACGCTCGTCGAGATTCTTCTTCGACACCACCATTTCTGCCAGAGCATCGGGGTAAGTAACGACATAGAGTGGCTGCGAGGATGCCAGTCGTGCCAGCACCTCGGTACGCAATATCTCGTTGGCAGCATCCTTCTGTCCGTATTTCACAGCACGCCTGTAAGTAGAAGGAAAGAAGAAAGCCTGATCCTGCCCCAGTATCTGCACCAGGTCGTGATAGAAATAGCCCGCCTCGTCGGCATCATTGAGCACGAAGAGCACCGGGCGAGCCAACCGCTCTTTGACAGCGGCAAAAAACAAAGGCGCAGAAGAGCACACCAATCCACTGAGGAAAACGGTCTTCTGCGTTTTTCTATCCAATAATTTCAGGAGCGCCTTCGCCTGGGGCGACCGCTCAAAAATATGTACTATTTCCTGTATTTCCACTTCTCTTCAGTCTTCGCCCCTACACCTTCTTGGGATATTTCTTAAACCATCCATCCCAGCGCAGGCGCATCACACCAAAGAAAGCCTCACCAAAGATTCCACCGCTCATCTTGCTCGTACCCTCACGTCGGTTGACGAAGATTACGGGCACTTCCTTGATCTTGAAGCCAATCTTGTGGGCAGTGTATTTCATCTCTATCTGGAAGGCATAACCCTTGAAACGGATCTCGTCAAGATTTATGGTTTCCAGCACCTTGCGGCGATAACATACGAAACCTGCCGTAGTATCATTCACCTTGAATCCCGTGACCATTCTCACATACTTCGAGGCGAAATAGCTCATCAGCACACGACCAATAGGCCAGTTCACGACGTTGACACCCGAGACATAGCGCGAGCCCACAGCCACGTCGAATCCCTCGTCGTGAGTCGCGGCGTAGAGTCGTGGCAGGTCATTGGGATCATGACTGAAGTCTGCGTCCATCTCGAAGATAAACTCATACCCCTTCTCAAGCGCCCATTTGAAGCCAGTGATATAGGCTGTACCCAGTCCCAGCTTGCCCTTTCGCTCAAGGATATGGAGACGGGAGGCAAACTCGCCAGCCATCAGTTCCTTCACGATGGCAGCAGTACCGTCGGGGCTTCCGTCATCAATAACAAGGATATCAAAGTCTTTCTCCAGACCGAAAACGGCACGGATAATCTTCTCGATATTCTCCTTTTCATTATAAGTAGGAATAATTACAACACTATCACTCATAAGCTATTATTGGTTTAAATGAATCGACATGATAATAATTAATATATCTCATGCAAAGATAATGCATTTTTCTGAGTTTGCGAAAAGAAAAAGAGAATATTTTCATTTTCTGAACGATGATTATATTTAATTCACGTTGTTGCGAAATAAAGAAACTACTCAGCACCCCCTATAGCCATAAGTAGTTACTTTAAAATCGTTAAACCACATTGAAATCTCTGTTCAAAGGCTTTGAACGCACATTCAAAGGCTTTGAACGGAACTTTCATAGGCTCTGAACAGAACTTTTACAGGCTCTGAACGGAACTTTTAAAGGTTTAAGAAAAAAAATTATATAGTATAGGAAAAAAACGACCTGTACGGATGGAATTACGCAGCACGCCCTGAAAGGGCAGAAGCTCTTAGCCCAGGGCAAGGCCCTGGGTATAAAGGCAGTCAGCAAGGCGCCCTGTAAGGGCAAAAGCTTTAAAAATCCCTGCAATTAGTAGAGCTTCTGCCCTTTCAGGGCGTGCTGCTTATAGGGACTTTCAGCCCGTGCCGACCAGTACAGGTCAAATCATCTTTTATAGCAGCATATTACTGGTCAGGATTCTCGACGAAACCCTGGTACTCGGGGACGAGCCCAGACATGATAGCGTCGTAACTCTTTGTCATCTGGTTCTTGATATTCTCGGCACCCTTGCCTATCGGCTGGATGGGCTCGTGAATAGTAAGACGAAGAGGATGCCAGAAAATCCAATACATGTCCTTCATGCGCGGCTTCACATCGAAACTGCCGTTGATGGTGAGCGGACAGACGGGCAGCTGCAACTCGTCTGCCAACATGAAGGCTCCTCGACGGAATACACCCATGTGACCTGTGAAGGTGCGGGCGCCTTCGGGGAAGACTACCAATGACATTCCTTCCTGTAGTTCCTCGCGAGCCTTGTCGTAAGAGGCGCGTATCTTGGAAGGGCCGCTCTTGTCGACAAAGATGTGATGGGCATACTGGCAGGCAATACCTACCAAGGGTACCTTGCGGAGCGCCTTCTTCATCATCCACTTGAAGTTACGGCCTAAGAAGCCATAAATCAAAAAGATGTCGAATGACCCCTGATGGTTGGCCACGAACACGTAGCTCTGATTCTTCTGCAGATGTTCCCTGCCTTCTACCTTGACGGGCAGCAGGAGAAGACGGATCCACAACTGCGACCACAACTTGCCAGGATAATAACCCCAGAAATGGCCATTACCCAACATACAGCCCAAGACTGTGATGACACTGGTCAAAATGCTTGCCACCAAAAGGATTGGAAGACAAATCAACAACTGATAAATGCGATACAGATACTTCATTTGTGGTTCAATATTTTTTTGAATGATTTTTTTCGTGGAAAGTTATTTTTTTTGAGAAGTTAGAGAAATTAAAGGAAGTTATCACTCCCTTCGGTCGTTCGAGAAGTTAAGGGATTTCAGTGTGACAACCACAATCTCGGCGGTGGAACCGACACGGATGGGAACCACACCACCTAAGCCGGCGGTGGTAAAGAGCTGACAGCCCTCGCGCTCATAGAGGCCATAGTCATAGGGAGCAAACATCGTGGGACGTAATCCGAACACGGATATTTGTCCGGCATGGGTGTGGCCGCTCAGAGTGAGCTGCGGCGCCACCAACACCTCGCCTTTCCTGCCAAACACCTGGTTGATGCGCGAAGGAACCATGTCCTCCCACTGCGTGGGGATGTGCTGAAGCATCAGGACGAAGTGGCCAGGACAGATGCCCCGAAGCGCCTTTGCCACATCGGCATGAGCAGGTTTCTTGAAGTTTTCTGTGCCCGCAACATAGATGGAGTCGGAACCGCGATGCACCACGGCGTGCTCGTTGAGAAGCAGATGCCATCCCATCTGCCATTCCAGCCTGCGAGTCTCCTGCTCCTGCCTGAGACAGGTGAGCGAGTCGGCTTTCACATAATAGCTGTAGTCATGATTGCCCAGCACACTGTATACGCCGTCCTTGGCACGCAGGGAGGAAAGCATCCTGACGTAAGGCTTGAGCTCGGACGGACGGGTGTTCTGAATGTCGCCAGTGAAACAAATCAAATCGGGATGCTGGGCATTGATGCTGTCGACATCACGCTGTGGCAGATCGCTGCGCCAACCATAATAGGATCCAGCATGGAAATCGCTGAAGAGGACTATGCGATAGCCGTCGAAACTGGCAGGAAGCTGGGGCACAGCTATGGTGACGCGCTTCACCTCCAACTCACGGAAGCCATAAGTGAAGCCATAAAGGAAAACACCGACGGACAGGAGGCCCATGACAAGACCTATGAGCCGACCCCAGTTGCGCCTGCCCTTGAGTGCCTTCATCACACACCAGCCTACAAAACTGAACAGGGCATAGACGAAGACGGGAACGGCAAACAGCGCCATGACGACAAACCACACGTCGACAAGCACCGGACGGTCGGGCACGAAGTTGGGCTGTAGCGCTAAATAGCCACTATAGCCAATGACGACGGATGCCGGAAGCCAAAGCAACAAGCGCCTCGCCAAACGGCAGCTGCGCAGCTCATGACAGAAGCACCACAGATAAGGCAAAAGGGTGCCCAAGAGAATCCATATATATATGCGTGCTATCATTTCTTAATCAAACTACTCTGTAAATAACGGCGCATCAACTCGACGGGGATGCCACGGCGACGCGCATAGTCGCGCAACTGTTCTTCGTCAATCTTGCCCAGGTCGAAATAATGGGCCTGAGGATGGGCGAACATCAGTCCCGACACACTGGAATGGGGCATCATCATGCCGCTCTCGGTAAGCCGGATGCCAATCTGCGACATGGTGAGAAGCTGGTCGAGCTCGAAGTTGACGCTGACATCGGGCAACGACGGATAGCCCACGGCAGGACGGATGCCCTGATATTCCTCACGATGAAGCTGCTCCATCGTGAGATGCTCATGGGGAGCATAGCCCCAGAAGTGGCGACGAACCTCTAAGTGCATCTTCTCGACCGTGGCCTCGGCAAGGCGGTCGCTCAGCACCTGTGCCATCATCGACAGATAATCGTCGCCCCTGTAAGCCTCCAGCACTCCTGCCTCGACGGAGGCACAAAACAACCCTACCTTGTCGCGCACGCCGCCTGAAAGAGGACGCACGAAATCGGCAAGACAGAGATTGGGGCTTCCGGCAGCCACTGGATGCTGCTGGCGCAACAGAGGAATGCGGGTGAACCTGGCATCGGCTGTGTCATCTGCATAAAACAGCAGGTCGTCCATGTCGGCATTGGCTGAGTAAAGGGCAAAGACCGCATGGGTGTGATAACGCCCCTGCCACGACTGCATCATGGCGGAAGCCTCATCACGCAGCCGCTGTTTCTCGGCCAAAGGCTTACCACTCATGCCCCAGGCATGATAGAAATAAAGCCAGTTGATGTAGGGTACTACTTCGTCTATATCGTATGTGAGGACCTGCGGGTGCATCCTTTAAACTTTAAACATTAAACATTCCCTCAAGGCATTTGTATTAACTTCTTAACGCCAACTGAATTTTGCTTCTGGATTTAACTTCTGAACAGAATGGGCTGTCCCTTAACAGAGGCATCGAAGGCACCCTTGTCGTAGACGAGACGGCCATTACAGAAGGTCTGCTCCACTCGCCACTGGAACTCGTGGCCCTCCATAGGACTCCACCTGCACTTACTCTGAATCTGGTCGCGAGTCAGTGTCCAGGGAGCATGAGGACGAACGATGACGATATCGGCCTGATAACCCTCGCGCAGGAAACCACGCTTCTGTACTTCGAAGAGACGAGCAGGCTGATGAGCCATCAGCTCTACCATCCGCTCGAGGGTAAGCACGCCCTCGTCTACCAGTTCGAGCATGGTGACCAAGGAGAACTGAACCATCGGCATGCCCGAGGCAGCCTTGGCGCAACCTCCCTGCTTGTCTTTCCACTCATGGGGAGCATGGTCGGTACCTATGGTGGCGATTCTGCCGTCAGTCAGAGCCTTGCGCAATGCCGTGCGGTCGGACAGGGTCTTGACGGCAGGGTTGCACTTGATGAGCGCCTTCTTGGTAGCATAATCCGCCTCGGTGAAATAGAGGTGGGCAATGACAGCCTCGCCCGTCACCGAGGAACCTGGCGTAAAGAGGTCGAGCTCGCGAGCCGTTGTGACGTGAGCGATATGCAGACGAGTGCCATACTCATGGGCCAGCTGCACAGCCAAACGACTACTCTCATAGCAGGCCTGTTCGCTGCGTACCGCGGGATGAAACTCCACCGCGGGGTCATCGCCATACCGCTTCTTGAAGGCTGCCATATTGCTGTTGATGATGTCGGTATCCTCGCAATGAGCCATCAAGGGCAAGTCGAGATCGTGAGCTGCCTGGAAGATGCGGCGCAGCGACTCAGCCTTGTCGACAAGCATATTGCCAGTGCTGGAGCCCATGAAGAGCTTGATACCGGGAATGCGATGACGGTCCAACTGGGAGAAACTCTCCACATTGTCATTGGTGGCGCCGTAGAAGAAGGCATAGTTGACATGACTTTTTTGGCTGCCGAGAGCCGTCTTGTCGGCCAGGGCTTCGAGTGTAGTGGTCTGAGGCACCGTGTTGGGCATGTCGAAATAAGAGGTGACGCCGCCAAAGGCTGCGGCCCTGCTCTCACTCTCGATGTCGGCCTTGGCAGTGAGACCGGGCTCACGGAAATGCACATGGTCGTCGATCACTCCTGGCATAACAAAACACCCCGAGGCATCGACTGTCTTGTCGAAACTGCCACGAGGTGCTTCTTCGCCATTATAAATATGTGTTATCTGTTCGCCATCGACAACGAGGTATCCTCGGAATGTCTTTCCCTCGTTGACGATAGTTCCACCTTTAATCAATGTTTTCATACCTGCTTATTCTTTTTTTTCTGGAATGGTAGGACGCGCCAAGTCGTTGGGTGTAGGCGCTGGCGCTGCTTCGGGCGCAGGCTGGGCTGACACGGCAGGAGCTCCGGGCTGCATATCGCGGGTTCCGTTCATGATCTGCTCGTTCTCCTGAGCCTTCTGATAATAGTCCTTTACATAAGAGTCGTTCTTGAAATGGTCGGTGGCCTTGCTCATGATGTCCTCTATCCATGGGGTGAGCATGGGATACTGATTGCCCATGGTGACGAGGAAGAAGACGCCTGCTCCGAGCACATTGTCGAAGTTGTCGGTCACGAAAGTAGTCACCAACTTGTCTTCCTGTTCAGCCAGGCGGTTGGCCTCAGCTGTGAGTTGACGGGTCACGACGTTCATGTCGCTTCCGTTCATGATGGCCTGGTCGTGCTTATGCACAAGTTCGCGCTGCTGGTTCTGCAGCTGCTGATATTTCTTGAAGAAACCAAACAACTTGTCGTTGAGAGGGCTTCCGCTTACCACCTGCTGTGTATCGTCAAGCTTGACCGTGATGGCTCCGCTCTCCAGGACAAGGGGCAACACGGGCTCATCGTCCATAAAGATATTGGCCATTCTTACAGAATCAAGTGTGCCGTCGAAGTGGAACTGTCCGTGAACGACGTCACAGGAGTCAACGCTCTTGAACTCTGCGTCCTTCAAAACTTTCAGGTAGAGCATACGTCCGTCCAACGTGCTCACATTGGAAGTTCCGGTTATGTCGTAACTGTTGGCACACGATGTCAACGCCAATAAGGAAATAAATGCGTAAAATATCTTGTTCATAAGCTGTTTTCTATTTCGGCTAACAAAAGTACAATGTTAAATTGAAGTACGAAAAAAAATTTATGCTATTTAATTGAATATTGCATGTATTTAGGTTTTATTTGCATTCTTCCTTTTTCAATTCATGCGAAATACGGTGTGTGGTGTACAATTCGATGAGGGCTGCCACCAACAGAAACACCACCCACTTGTTGTAGAAATAGGTGATATAGGTCTCGTAGTTGGAAAACCAGTTGCGGGCAAAGGCATAGACTGTATCTACCATCGAGATGCCCGACAGCACGAAGAAGATGTCGGCCACTGCCTGAATGCGCTTCAGACGATGAACCACCTGCGACGAGCCTTCATAGAGTTGCATCGATTGCATCACACTGAAAGCTACCGTGCCCAAGAGGAAAAGCCAGCTGGTGTAAAGGGTCAGCTGGGGATAAATCATATAACCGAAGGCGAAGCAGCCTGCGCCTATCACCATCAACACACCTCCTAATATAAAAATAAATGTTTGAATCTTATTCAGTTGTTTCATTGTCTTGTTCGTTGTCATTATTCGGTAAATCAGTACTCAGCACAAAAATATCCTCGTCATCAGCCTTCATGAAATAGCGCTCACGGGCTATCCGCTCGTAAGCCCTGCCGCCATGGTTCATCTCATGCCACATCTGGATGTCATTCTGATAGAGAGTGGTGTACTTGTCTATCTCCAACTGCAGGTTATGGATCTGAACTTTATATTTTATATGCTGCATGATGCTGTTGTCGTCGATGAAACCGACCACCAGCACGCCCACCACAATCACTATAAGATACTTATAATGAGAGAGGTAGTTCCATATTATACTCAATCTTCTGCTCATTAATTTATGAATTTGTTTGCAAAGATAATATTTTTTTGTTATCTTTGCATCATCATTTAAGAAAAAATAATGGAAGAATATATTGTTTCTGCAAGAAAGTACCGTCCGATGACCTTCGATTCGGTTGTAGGACAGAGCGCTCTGACCACAACGCTCAAGAATGCCGTGAAGAGCGGCAAACTGGCTCATGCCTATCTGTTCTGCGGTCCAAGAGGTGTAGGAAAGACCACCTGTGCACGCATCTTCGCCAAGGCTATCAACTGCGAGCACCCCAAGGAGGACGGCGAGGCATGCAACGAGTGCGAGAGCTGCAAGTCGTTCAACGAACAGCGGTCGTACAACATCTTTGAGCTCGACGCCGCCAGCAACAATGGTGTGGACCACATCAAGGAGCTGATGGAGAAGACGCGCATACCGCCACAGATCGGAAAGTACAAGGTGTTTATCATCGACGAGGTACACATGCTCAGCTCTGCAGCCTTCAATGCCTTCCTTAAGACACTGGAGGAACCGCCACAGCACGTCATCTTCATCCTCGCCACCACCGAGAAACACAAGATTCTGCCTACCATCCTGAGCCGATGCCAGATATACGACTTTGAGCGCATGACCGTGCCCAACACCATCAACCACCTCAAGATGGTGGCAGAGAAGGAAGGCATCAGCTACGAGGAGCAGGCGCTGGCAGTAATAGCCGAAAAGGCAGACGGAGGTATGCGCGACGCTCTCTCGATATTCGACCAGGCGGTGAGTTTCTGCCAGGGCAACCTGACCTATCAGAAGGTGACAGAAGACCTCAACGTGCTGGACAGCGACAATTACTTCAAGCTGATAGACTGTGCACTGGAGAACAACGTGTCGGAGATGATGCTCCTGCTGAACGGCATCTTGGACAAGGGATTCGACGGCGGCAACATGATACAGGGTCTGGCACAGCATGTACGTAACGTGCTGATGGCGAAAGATGCCAAGACGCTTCCCCTATTGGAAACCAGCGAGGCTCAGAAAGCCAAATATCAGCAACAGGCTCAGAAGGCGCCTACACCATTCTTATATAAGGCGCTGCAGATAGCCAACAAATGTGACATCAACTACCGACAGAGTTCAAACAAACGACTGCTGGTGGAGCTCACACTGATAGAGATCGGACAGATCACCCAGCCCGAGGACAAAGACATTCCAAGTGCGGGGCGTACGCCCAATAGATTAAAATCCCTGTTTCAGAAAATCATAGCCCAGCTGAAGCCTGCCATTCAGGGTGCAGGTGCTGAGCTTAAAGGCAACGGTGAGGAGAGCAACGAAAAAACTCCTCAGACTGCTGTCCAGCCCCTTCATGCTTCGGAAAACGAAGCCAACAACGAGGCTGCCGATAACAAACATCAAGTAAAACCCATCAGCAAAGGCGCCGTCAAACTGGGAACCATCGGCATGACCTTCAGCAACCTGAAGAAAAACATGGAGATGGTAAAACAGCAGTTGAACCCTACCGCCGACGTGAAAGCCATCAGAAGCACTGATGACTCCGAACAATGCGAATTCAACGAAGACGCCCTGCAGTATCAGTGGACGGGCATGTGCGTACGCATGGCACAGAACAACAAAGAACTCATAGGTCTGTCGCACCGTATGCAGGCCATCAAGCCCAAGCTGACGAAATGCCCCAACATAGAAATTGTCGCCGACAACCAACTGTTGCTCGACGACATGCAAAACATTAAAAACAGAATCAGAAACACACTGGTTCGGGGGTTGCACAACACCAACATCGTCATCTCCTACCGACTTTCTCACAAAGAGGAAGTCAAAAAGATTCTCAACAAGAGAGAGGTGCTGGAGAATATGAGAAAGGAAAACCCTGCCTTGGACAAGCTTTGCAATACGCTGAAGCTGGTGATGACATGATGGTTTATCGGGAGTTAAAGGAGTTAAGACAACACATTTCCTCAAATGCTATTGTCTTAACTCCTTTAACTCCTTAAAAAATCTCCTTAAATCAGCGACATTCCCGCTTTCTCACATTCCTCACGCATTTCCTCAGGCCATATACTTGCCTGAATCTCGCCGATGTGAGCTTTATGCAACAGAACCATACAGAGACGGCTCTGGCCGATACCGCCACCAATGCTCAATGGCAACTTGCCGCCAAGCAACTGCTTATGGAAATAGAGTTTCTCGCGGTCTTCCTTGCCTTCCAACTTCAACTGGCGCAACAGACTCTCCTTGTCCACACGAATACCCATGGAACTCAACTCGAAACTTCTGCCCAATACAGGATACCAGATCAGGATATCGCCATTAAGACCTGGCAAACCATTCTCAGCCATCGTACTCCAGTCATCGTAGTCGGGAGCTCGGCCATCATGCTTCTTTCCATCGCTCAACTTGCAACCGATTCCCTCGATGAATACGGCACCATACTTCTCGCAGATGGCATCCTCACGCTCCTTGGGAGTCTTGTCGGGATACATATCCAACAACTCCTGGGCATGAATAAAGTGAATCTCTTTGGGCAGGAAAGGCTTAATCTGTGGATAATGCTCACAGGTGAGATACTCAGTGCGCAAAATGGCAGCATAGATGCGACGAACCACATTGCGAAGGAAAGCCAACGTGCGGTCTTTCTTCTCGATCACTGCCTCCCAGTCCCACTGGTCTACATAGAGAGAGTGAAGGTTGTCCAACTCCTCGTCGGCACGGATGGCATTCATATCTGTATACACGCCATAACCAGGCTCTATCTCATACTCCGCCAAGGTAAGGCGCTTCCACTTAGCCAGCGAGTGAACCACCTCAGCCTGGGCGTCGCCCAAGTCCTTGATGGGGAAGGTTACAGGACGCTCCACACCGTTGAGGTCGTCATTGATACCTAAACCTTTCAACACAAAGAGAGGTGCTGTCACACGATGAAGACGCAACTCTGTAGCCAAGTTCTGCTGGAAGAACTCTTTTATCAACTTGATTCCCATCTCGGTCTGACGCATGTCCAGCAATGCCTGATAACCGATAGGCTTTATAAGCTTACTCATTTTTTGCATTAGTATTTAAAATTCTGTGCAAAGATACAAAAATATTATCATACTGCAACTATTCTGAACAATATTTTTATATTTTGTTAATCATTTTATCCATTTTCCTTTCTTTTTGTATAGACTTTATGCACTTTTTACTAACTTTTCCGACTTTTCGGCTCTCATACCTCACCAAATGACGAAAGAAAGTAACCTGTACTCACTTTATTCATTCAAAATTTGGTCAATTCAAATAAAATCTGTATTTTTGCACACGTATATGCCAACGTACAGCACGTTTCCTATACCTTATTATATATAAGGGCTCCGTAGCTTAGCTGAATAGAGCGTCAGATTCCGGTTCTGAAGGTCCTGGGTTTGAATCCCAGCGGAGTCACTAATTTTATTAAAAAACTGCAGTTTCACAAGGGTGGAAGTGAGAGAAGTTAGAAAAGTTAAAGAAGTTACAGCCATATCCTTTACTGCCAAAGTATCAGCAAAAGACCATTGCCTTAACTCCATAACCGCTAAACTCCAGAACTTCTGAACCCAGCGAAAGTTCTATTTTCAAAATTATGGACTTAGTAGAAAGATTTATCAATTACACCAAATTCGACACACAGTCGAGCGAAGACTCCGACAGTGTGCCCAGCACTTCGAAACAGTTGGAATTTGCCAAGTACCTGAAAAAGGAGTTGGAGGACGAAGGACTCAGTGATGTGGAGATGGACGACATGGGTTACATCTACGCCACACTGAAAGGCAATACCAAGAAGGAAACACCTACCATTGGCTTCATTTCACACATGGACACCAGTCCTGACGCAAGTGGCAAGGATGTCAAGGCAAGAATCATACGCAACTATGATGGAAACGACATCGAACTGAGCCCTGGCATCATATCAAGCGTGAGCAAGTTCCCTGAGCTGAAAGCCCATAAGGGCGAAGACATCATCGTCACAGACGGCACCACTCTGCTGGGAGCCGACGACAAGGCTGGTATTGCCGAAATCGTACAGGCGATGTGCTATCTGCGCGACCACAACGAAATCAAGCACGGCGACATACGTGTAGGCTTCAACCCTGACGAGGAGATCGGTATGGGAGCTCATCATTTCGATGTAGACAAGTTTGCCTGCGACTGGGCTTACACCGTTGACGGCGGCGACTTGGGCGACCTCGAATACGAGAACTTCAATGCCGCTGGTGCCAAGATCAAGATCAAGGGCGTGAGCGTGCATACCGGTTATGCCAAGGGCAAGATGGTGAACGCCAGCCGACTCGCCGTAGAGTTCCAGAACATGATTCCCGAGGACGAGACGCCAGAGGCTACCGAGGGCTACCAGGGTTTCTATCACCTCATTGGCATCGAGAGCCGATGCGAGGAAGCCAAGCTCAGCTACATCATCCGCGACCACGACCGCAGCAAGTTCGAAGACCGCAAGAAATTCATTGCCGACTGCGCCAAGAAACTCAACGAGAAATACGGCGAGGGAACCTGCACGGCCGAGATCAACGACCAATACTATAACATGAAGGAGAAGATAGACCCCAACATGCATGTCATCGACATCGTGCTGAGAGCCATGCAGGAAAGCGGAGTTCCTCCTCGCGTGGAACCTATCCGTGGCGGAACCGACGGAGCACAGCTCAGTTTCAAAGGTCTGCCCTGTCCTAACATCTTCGCCGGTGGCGTCAACTTCCATGGTCCTCACGAGTTCGTCAGCATACAGGTCATGGAGAAAGTAGTTCAGACCATCGTCAAAATAGCAGAAATAACAGCCGAATACAACGACTAATCATAAGAAGTAAAGGAGCTTCATGATGCCAACAAAACCTAAACACTACATCAGGTTCTGGCTCATGAGCTCCTTTGCTTTTAGAAAGTAACTCCACTTTCACAAATGGGGAAGTTAAAGAAGTTAAATTAGAAAGTCATGGCAGAAATTCCATTCCTCGTAAAAGACCTCGCACTCATCCTGATGGTAGCAGGAATTGTTACCCTCTTGTTTAAGAAACTCAAGCAACCCCTTGTGTTAGGCTATATCGTGGCAGGTTTCCTGGTCTCTCCCCACATGCCCTACACCATGTCAGTGATCGACGACAACGACATTCAGACCTGGGCAGACATCGGCGTCATCTTCACCCTGTTCTCTCTCGGACTCGATTTCTCGTTCAAGAAGATCGTGAAGATGGGAGCATCGCCCATCATCTCCACCGTCGTCATCGTGTTCTGTATGATGATGCTGGGCATCAGCGTGGGTCATGGATTCGGCTGGAACAAGATGGACTGCATCTTCCTCGGAGGCATGCTTGCCATGAGTTCCACCACCATCATCTATAAGGCCTTCGACGACATGGGACTGCGGCAACAGAAGTTTGCCGGTATGGTGATGAGTGTGCTCATCCTGGAAGACATTCTTGCCATTGTCATGATGGTGATGCTTTCGGCCATCGCAGGAGGAAACACGCCCGACGGCGAACAGATGTTTGAGTCGGTCATCAAGATTGTCTTCTTCCTCATCCTGTGGTTCATCGTGGGCATCTTTGCCATCCCACTCTTCCTCAGGTCTGTGCGCAAACTCATCAACAGCGAGACGCTTCTCATCGTGTCCCTCGGACTCTGCTGTGGCATGGCGGTGCTGTCCACCAAGGTGGGATTCTCCAGTGCTTTCGGTGCCTTCGTCATGGGCAGCATCCTTGCCGAGACTATTGAGGCAGAGAAAATCATCAAGCTGGTAGAGCCTGTTAAAAACCTCTTCGGAGCCATCTTCTTCGTGTCGGTGGGTATGCTGGTTGATCCACAGATCCTGGTCGACTACGCCCTGCCTATTCTTGCCCTCGTGCTCACCATCCTGATAGGTCAGGCTGTATTGGGAACCTTTGGTTTCATGCTGGGCGGTGAGTCGCTCAAGTCGGCCATGCGATGCGGCTTCTCCATGGCTCAGATAGGCGAGTTCTCGTTCATCATCGCCTCGTTGGGATTGTCTTTGGGTGTCATCAGCAAGTTCCTGTATCCTGTTGTCGTGGCGGTTTCGGTCATCACCACCTTCCTTACACCTTATATGATACGCCTTGCCACGCCAAGCTACCAGGTCATGGAGAAGCATCTGCCCAACAAGTTGATCACAGCACTCAACCATCTGGCGACCAACCGCCCATCCACCACACAACAGAGCAAATGGAAGGCGCTCCTCAGACAGATGACTGTCAACACCGTGGCCTACTCCATCCTGAGTGCGGCTGTCATAGCCTTGATGTTCACGTTCGTACTTCCCTTAATGCGCAACCTGCTGCCAGGCTGGCGACTCCACTGGTACGCCAATGCCATCACGGGCGTGCTCACCGTCATCTTCATAGCACCCTTCCTGCGTGCCATCGTGATGAAGAAAAACCACAGCAACGAGTGGAAACGACTGTGGGTGGAGAGCAGCATCAACCGCATACCGCTCCTCTCCACCATCGTGGTGAGATTTATGATAGCCCTGGGCTTTATCTTCTATATCTGCAACTTCCTGAGCCGGTTTACCGATGCGCTGATGATCAGCATCGGTATTGTGGCGGTATTGCTCATCATCGTTTCCAGAAGAACGAAGAAACGAAGCATCAAGATGGAGCGTCTGTTCATCCGCAACCTTCGCTCACGCGACATCGAGGCACAGGTGAAGGGCACCAAACGGCCTCTCTACGAGGGACACCTGCTCGACCGAGACATCCACATCAGCGAGTTTGAGGTGCCTGAAGACTCTACCTGGTGCGGACACACACTGAGAGAACTCAACCTGCGTCAGCGCTTCGGCATCGACATGAGCAGCATCTATCGCGGATCAAGAAGAATCAACATCCCCAACGGCGACACCACTATATTCCCCTGCGACAAACTGCAAATCATCGGCAATGACGAACAGACACAGAAGTTCAACAACGCCCTGCAGACAGAACTTGTACCCGAGGACTTGGATATAGAGAAAAGAGAGATGAAGCTTCGCCAGCTGGTAATCAGTGGAAAGAGTGAGTTCTGCGGCAAGACCTTGGGCGAAAGCGGAATCCGTGACAAATACGACTGTATGGTTGTCGGACTGGAAGAAGGCTTGGAGAGTCTTACCAAAATTTCGCCTTCCTACACCTTCCAGAAAGGCGACATCATCTGGATCGTTGGCGAAAAGGCGGCCCTGCAGAAAATCATGAATAAGAATTAGGAAGGGAGAGATTTCAGGAGTTATGGAGTTAAGGAGATTTATTCTGGAGTTAAAGGAGTTAACTCCAGAATAAATCTCCTTAATTTAGTAAATGCGTGGTCCAAATATAGCTGTACCTACACGAACCAAAGTGGCTCCATGCTGGATAGCTATCGGATAGTCATGACTCATGCCCCAGCTGCGCTCACAGAACGCATCATCATCGGCAAAGTACTTGGCTTTCACCTCATCGAAGAAGCGAGCTGCCATGTCAAACTCGCAGGCTATCTGCTCGGTGTCATCCGTATTAGATGCCATCATCATCAGTCCACAAATCTGCACATGCTCCATAGAACGCCATTCTCCTTCTTCCAACAAGGCACGGCAAGCGTCCAATGTCAGTCCGTACTTGGTCTCTTCCGCAGCAATATGAAGTTCCAACAACACCTTCACCACCCTGTCGTGCTTGGCAGCCTGCTTGTTGATTTCCTTCAACAACTTGAGACTGTCCACAGCTTCTATCATACTGATGTAAGGCGCTATGTACTTCACCTTGTTGGTCTGCAGATGACCGATGAAATGCCATTCTATGTCTTTGGGCAGGTCTGCCACCTTCTTGGCAAGTTCCTGCTCATGACTCTCTCCAAAAATTCGTTGTCCCTCTGCATAGGCAGCCGACAAATACTCCTTGGGATGAAACTTGCTGATGGCGACCAGACGAACACCCTTAGGCAGCTGGTCTAACACCTCATGCAAGTTTTTTGCTACATCATACATTATATTATAGTATTAATGAACTTTAGCAAGTTTTTATGCCTCTTCGTACTCAGGCTTGTCGTTCTTCTCTTCCTTGTTTTCTCCAGGAACAGTATGTTCAAACACGTCCATCACCTTGGTCTCAGCCAGAGCCACAACATCATAATCGTTCATGGTCTTACCCATCACCTCGTCGATATAGCGCAGGGCACGGGCAAGCGACTTGGCCTGCACCAGGTAGTTGACGGTAGTACGCTTCTCCTTCTCGGTTTTGTCATCAATGGTGATAAACGACAACTTGGCCTTGTACCATTTGTCGTCGCCATCCATATCACTGAAGAACACCTCACCATAGGCAGCCTTGCTGATGCCCGACACCTTAAATTCGCCAGACACATAGACAGCCATCTCGTCGGTGATACGACTCTCAGCCTCGGTAAAGCTCAGCGCGTCTACTACATAAGCCTCGGTAACTGGCTTCTCGGAGCCATCCTCCTGTGCCTTGGTGTATCTTACTTTGGTTTCAAACCATGTACTCATTCTTGATCTCATAACGATTCGTTTTTAATTGGTCATTAATATTAAAATAGAACTCGCGCAAGTACAGAAACTATCTTCTTGAGAAGTTATTTTTTTAAGAAGTTAGAGAAGTTAAAGAAGTTATCACTCCCTTCGGTCGTTAGAAGTTATAGCCCATAGCCTTGGAGGAAATGTTGAACATTTTATTTCATATCCACAAAAGCATTTGTCTTAACTCCAGAGAAATCTCCTTAACTCCAGAGAAATCTCCCGGACTCCCCAAAGACTCCCTCTTGCGAAAATTCCGTATCCTTTTCGAGATGCAAAGTTATAAAAAAGAAAGCATAAGAACAACACAATGCTACAGAATTTAATAAAAAATAAAAAATCTGTCGTTTCTTTTCTCAAATATCACTGAAATTTCTTACCTTTGCATCCGAAAGCAAAACAAGCACATTTGTATTTGCAAAACTATAATATAGAAAACTCAACTTTCGCGTGTGCGGGAAGTTAACTCCTGAACCTGCGAAAGTTCAACAGAAAGTATTAAAGATGCCTGAAATATCAGTACGTGGACTTGAAATGCCAGAGTCGCCTATCAGAAAATTGGCGCCTCTTGCTGCCGCAGCAAAAAAACGAGGAGTCAAGGTGTATCACCTCAACATCGGTCAGCCCGACCTCCCTACTCCTCAGTGTGGTCTTGATGCACTGAAGCATATCGACCGCACCATCCTGGAGTATTCTCCCAGCCAGGGCTATCTTAGCTATCGCGAGAAACTGGTGGATTACTACAAGAAGTTCAACATCAACATTACAGCCGATGATATCATCATCACAGCAGGAGGTTCGGAGGCTGTGCTCTTTTCATTCATGAGCTGCCTCAATCCTGGCGATGAGATCATCGTGCCCGAACCTGCCTATGCCAACTATATGGCATTCGCCATCTCGGCAGGTGCCAAGATACGTACCATTGCCACTACGATAGAGGAAGGCTTCTCCTTGCCTAAGGTCGAGAAGTTCGAAGAGCTTATCAACGAGCGCACACGCGCCATCCTGATCTGCAACCCCAACAACCCTACCGGATATCTCTATACCCGCAGGGAGATGAACCAGATTCGCGACCTCGTCAAGAAATACGACCTCTACCTCTTCTCTGATGAGGTCTACCGTGAGTACATCTACACCGGAAGCCCCTATATCAGTGCCATGCACCTCGAAGGCATCGAGCAGAACACCGTGCTTATCGACTCAGTATCGAAGCGTTACAGCGAGTGCGGTATCCGTGTGGGTGCCCTCATCACCAAGAATGCCGAGATACGCAAGGCGGTGATGAAGTTCTGCCAGGCTCGTCTTTCTCCACCCCTTATCGGACAGATTGTAGCCGAGGCCTCTCTCGATGCGCCAGAAGAGTACTATCGCGATGTGTACGATGAGTACGTAGAGCGACGCAAGTGCCTCATCGACGGACTCAACCGCATACCCGGTGTCTACTCTCCTATTCCTATGGGAGCCTTCTACACCGTGGCCAAACTGCCTATCGACGATTCCGACAAGTTCTGCCGTTGGTGCCTTGAAGAGTTCGAATACGAGGGCGAGACCATCATGATGGCTCCTGCCTCCGGCTTCTATACCACTCCCGGTGCAGGCAAGAACCAGGTGCGTATGGCTTACGTACTGAAAAAAGACGATCTGGACCGTGCACTCATAGTACTTGCCAAGGCTTTGGAGGCTTATCCAGGACGCGTTGAGGACGAAGGAATATAATATGCATTTTCCAATATTATATGCATTTTCCATTACAACATGCATTTTCCACTTTTCATAGCTAAAAGATTATACAGCGAGCAGGGCGACAAACGAAAAGTTTCTCGCCCTGCCATACATATTGCCACTGCCGGAGTAGCCATCGGACTTGCCGTCATGATTATCTCCGTCTGTGTGGTGCTGGGATTCAAACACACCATCCGCGACAAGGTCATCGGCTTCGGAAGTCATATACAAGTGGCCGACTTCCTCACCCTGCAGCAGATGGAACAATACCCCATCGTCATCGACGACTCCATGATCGACGTTTTGAAACATATTCCCGATGTGGCTCACGTTCAGCGCTTTGCCATGAAGGAAGGAATCCTCAAGACCGACAGCGACTTCCTGGGCGTGGCATTCAAGGGAGTGGGTCCCGACTTCGACTCCACCTTCATCCACAGCAACATGGTGGAGGGAAGCATTCCTCATTTCTCCGACAGCGTGAGTCACAACAAAATTCTTGTCTCTCAGTTGATGGCAGACAAACTGCACCTGAAGTCAGGACAGCGCATCTTTGCCTATTTCTTCGACAACAACGGTGTACGCACGCGAAGGTTTACCATTGCGGGCATCTACCAGACCAACCTGAAGAAATACGACGAGACCATCGTCTTCACCGACCTCTATACGGCCGTCAAACTCAACGGATGGGAAAGCGACCAGGCAAGCGGAGCCGAACTTTCCGTCAACAACTTCGACAACCTTGACATGGTAGAGAGTCGGGTAATCAGCAAGGTGAAAGGCACAGTAGACCATTATGGCGAGACCTACAGCAGCGCCACCATCAAGGAGCTGAACCCACAGATTTTCCAATGGCTCGACCTCATGGACCTCAACGTATGGATCATCCTCGCCCTGATGCTCATCGTGGCAGGCGTGACGATGATCAGCGGCTTGCTCATCATCATCCTGGAACGCACCTCGATGATAGGCATCCTGAAGGCTTTGGGCGCACGCAATAAGACCATCCGCCACACCTTCATGTGGTTTGCCGTCTTCATCATCGGCAAGGGAATGCTCATCGGCAATGTCCTGTCTTTAGGACTCTTAGCGCTTCAGCAAGCCTTCGGCATCATCAAGTTGGACGCACAGACCTATTATGTGAGCACCGTTCCCGTAGAGATCAATGCCTTGTATATCGTGGCGCTCAATGTGGCAACACTCCTCATCAGCGTCTTCATGCTGGTGGCACCCAGCTACCTCATCTCACATATCCATCCAGCCAAATCGATGCGATATGAATAATCACAACAGCATTATAGCCCACATTCATGGGCTATAATGCAAGAAAAACCACTTTTTTTCCCTTTTTATTCATTTTGTGCACATATTTTTTTGTTGTGTGCAGAAATTAATGTATCTTTGCACAAAATTTTGTAAACTGTGCAATGAATTCAATACCAAGTTTCAACTCGTATATTGAGCAAAGCATCATCAATAATTGGCATTTGGATGCTCTTACCGATTACAAAGGAGCAACACTGCAATATCATGATGTAGCCAGAAAGATAGAAAAGCTCCACATCCTGTTCGAGAACAGCGGTGTGATAAAGGGCGACAAGATAGCTGTTTGCGGACGAAATAGCAGCCAGTGGGCAGTAGCCTTCCTGGCCATTGTTACCTATGGTGCCATCGTGGTTCCTATACAGAATGAGTTCAAGCCCGAACAGATTCACAACATCGTAAACCACAGCGAGAGCAAGATGCTCTTCGTGGGCGATGTAGTAGCCACAGAAATCAATGCCGAAGAGATGCCCTCGCTCGAAGGTATCGTCTATCTTCCCGATTTCTCGCTCGTCCTTTCCCGTTCTGAGAAACTCACTTATGCCCGCGAACATCTCAATGAAATCTTCGGACACAAGTATCCCAAATATTTCCGCAAAGAACATATCAAGTATCATGTTGACGACCCAGAGGAGTTGGCAATGATCAACTATACCAGCGGTACTACAGGTTTCTCTAAGGGAGTGATGCTGCCCTATCGTGCCCTCTGGGGCAACTTAGACTATCTCATGGACACCGTAAAACCCAAGATAGGCAAGAACTGCAACATCCTCTCCACCCTGCCCATGGCTCACATGTACGGGTTGATGACCGAGTTTATCTTCAATATCGTATTGGGCAACCACATCTTCTTCCTCACCCGCCAGCCCAGCCCTACACTGATTTCCGAGGCTCTCAACGAGACGAAGCCCGACATCATCTTCGCCGTGCCATTGGTGATCGACAAGATCGTAAGAAAGCATGTGTTCCCACGCGTGCAGACCAACTGGGTCAGACTGCTTACCAGCATGCCTGTACTGAGCAAGCGCATCAAGGAGAAGATACGCGAGTTTGTGCTGGGCGAGTTTGGCGAGCATCCTTACGAGGTCGTAGTAGGCGGTGCGCCTCTCAACAAGGAGATAGAGAACTTCTTTGTCAGCATCGGCTTCCCCATCGCCATGGGTTACGGAACCACCGAGACAGCTCCCCTCATCACCTTTGCCCATCAGGACGACTACGTGGCAGGAAGTTGTGGCGTAGCTGTGAAGCACATGGAGGTAAAGGTGCTGAGCGACGACCCACAGAACGTGCCTGGCGAGTTGGTTTGCCGTGGCATCAATGTGATGAAAGGATACTACAAGAATCCCGAGGCTACCCATGCTGTCATCGACAAGGACGGTTGGTTCCATACTGGCGACCTGGCCACCATGAGCGCCGACGGACATTTCTTTATCAAGGGACGCAGCAAGAATATGCTCTTAGGTGCCAACGGACAGAACATCTACCCCGAAGAGATAGAAGACAGACTCAACTCTATGGCATTGGTCAGCGAGAGCATCATTGTTCAGCGAAACAACAAACTCGTGGCGCTGATTCACCCCGACTATGACGAGGCTTCATCCATGGGCTTTACCGCTGAGGACCTGGAGCACATCATGGATCAGAACCGTGTGGAACTCAACTCCCAGATGCCATCGTTTGCCAAGATTTCCGGCATTCAGATACACGAGAACGAGTTTGAGAAGACTGCCAAGAAATCCATCAAGCGCTACCTGTATCAAGAGGCAGCCTCATAAACCACTTAGACAATTCTATTAGAATACAAGCATATGGAGATACCAAGCTTTAATGCACTTATCCAAAAGAGCATCATCGACCATTGGGACATGGATGCTCTTACCGACTACAAGGGAGCTACCTTGCAGTTTCACGATGTAGCACGCAAAATAGAGAAATTGCACATCATGTTCGAGAATTCTGGCGTAGTAAAAGGTGACAAGATTGCCCTTTGCGGTAGAAACAGTGCCAACTGGGCAGTGGCCTTCCTGGCAACTCTTACCTATGGAGCTGTCGCCGTGCCTATCCTGCACGAGTTTATGCCAGAGCAAATCCATAACATCGTCAACCATAGCGATGCCAAACTGCTGTTTGTGGGCGATGTCGTTGCCACACAGATTGACGCTACCAAGATGCCCGGATTAGAGGGAATCATCTATATACCCGACTATTCTCTGGTGGTATCACGTACCGACAAACTCACCTATGCACGCGAGCATCTCAACGAGATGTTCGGTATCAAGTTCCCTAAGTATTTCCGCAAGGAACACGTACATTATTATATTGAGGAGAACCCAGACCAGATAGCGCTCATCAACTACACCAGCGGTACTACAGGCTTCTCCAAGGGTGTCATGGTGCCTTACCGTGCACTCTGGAGCAACTTCGACTTTGCTATGAGTGTATTGCCCAAGGAGATCAAGGCTGGCGACCCTATCATCAGCATTCTTCCACTGGCTCACATGTATGGTATGGCGTTCGAGTTCCTCTTCGAGGTTCTTTCCGGTTGCCACATCTTCTTCCTCACCCGCATACCAAGTCCGGCTATCATCGCCGAGGCTTTCAGCCGCATCAAGCCAGCCATCATCATTGCTGTGCCGCTCATCATCGAGAAGATTATCCGCAAGAAGGTGTTCCCCAAGATTCAGAACAACCGCATGCGTATGCTTCTCCACATGCCAGTCATCAGCAAAAAGGTGCGCGAGAAGATATGCGAACAGGTGACACAGGCCTTCGGAGGCAACTTCTACGAGATTATCATCGGTGGTGCTGCCTTCAACAAGGAGGTGGAGAGCTTCCTGCATGGCATTGGTTTCAAATACACCGTGGGCTATGGTGCCACAGAGTGTGCGCCTATCATCTGCTATGAGGACTACAAATATTTCGTACCGGGTTCTTGCGGCAAGGCTGCCAAGAACATGATGGTGAAGATCGACAGTCCTGACCCTGAGAATGTTCCTGGTGAGATCCTGGCAAAGGGTCCTAACGTGATGTTGGGATACTACAAGAACGAGGAAGCCACACGCAACACTATCGACAAGGACGGATGGTACCACACCGGCGATCTTGGCACAATGGATGGCGACGGCAATGTCTACATCAAGGGCCGCAGCAAGAACATGCTATTGGGTGCCAGCGGTCAGAACATCTATCCTGAGGAGATCGAGGACAAGCTCAACTCTTTAGCACTCGTGAGCGAGAGTGTGGTGATACAGAAGGGCAACAAGCTCATTGGCTTGGTACATCCCGACTACGACGAGGCTCAGACACTCAACTTAGGCGAGAAAGAGCTGATGGATATCATGGAGCAGAACCGCCAGGAGCTCAACACCATGGTTCCTGCCTACTGCAAGGTGTCAGAGATAAGAATCCACAAAGAGGAATTCGAGAAAACTCCTAAGAAGAGTATCAAGCGATTCCTGTATACTGAATAAAGGAGTTAAGGAGATAAGGAGTCAAGGAGTTAAGAAGTTAAGGAGTTAAGAAGTTAAGACAAATGCTTTACTCATAAAAGCAGCACGCCCTGAAAGGGCAGAAGCTCTTAGCCCAGGGCACCGCCCTGGGTATAAAGGCATTCAGCAATGCGCCCTGTAAGGGCAAAAGCTTTAAAACTTCAGGCAATAATAAAGCTTTTGCCCTTACAGGGCGACATGTTTGCGAACATAACAACCCAGGGCGTTGCCCTGGGCTAAGAGCTTCTGCCCTTTCAGGGCGTGCTG
>ERZ833608.187-NODE-187-length-57553-cov-10.151744_pt1 | contig 57553 bp, 64 predicted proteins | sample MGYA00519694_ERZ833608 | MGnify/ENA primary metagenome ERZ833608 (study PRJEB31850, sample SAMEA3708742) | human gut metagenome | biome: human gut; feature: human-associated habitat; material: faeces | place: China | collected 2014 ... | reverse complement strand
TGACGTGTATCTGTTCAGTTTTCAATGTTCTGTCTGCGCTCCTCACCGGAGTGCTCACTTATACTACCATCATCCATTCCCTTTGTAAAGACTTTTTTTGATTTTTATTCATTTTTTGTGAAAAAATGTAAAAAAGGGCTATACGCCCTTCTATTTGCCTATAATCGCATTATTTTCGAGGCATGATGTCATCGCTGTCTAATAAAATAGTAACTGGACCATCATTAATTAATGCACATTTCATATCAGCTCCAAAAATTCCTGTTTCTACATGAATGCCTTGGTTTCTTAAACTTTCATTAAAGTAATCATAAAGCGGTGAAGAGATATCAGGCTTAGCTGCATCAATAAAGCTTGGTCTTCTTCCTTTACGACAGTCTGCATATAAAGTGAATTGAGAAATAGAAAGAATAGATCCTTCTACATCTATGAGTGAACGATTCATTTTTTGGTTTTCATCTTCAAAGACTCTTAAGTGGATAACCTTTTCCACAAGACGATCTATAATTTCATGAGTATCATCATTATTAAAACCTACAAGAATCATATAACCCTTATTAATGGCACCATGTACTTCTCCATCAATTGTCACACTTGCTTCTTTTACTCTTTGTAAAACAATTCTCATATTACTCTCTCCTTATAAAATCATGTTATAATTATACATGATTCTAAAACGAAAGGAAATAAACTATGATTCATAAGACACTTGCAGATTCCATGCGCCCTATTGGACTTGATGATGTAATTGGGCAAAAGCACCTTGTAGGAGATAATAAATTATTAAGACAATTTGTAAAGAAGGATCATCCAATGTCCATTATTTTATATGGACCACCTGGATGCGGAAAAACAACTATGGCTAAGGCCCTCGCTCATGATTTAAATATACCATATCGTATATTCAATGCCTCTACTGGTAATAAGAAAGAGATGGACCAGATTATCACTGAAGCGAAACTTTCAGAAGGTTTGTTTGTGATTGTAGATGAGGTGCATCGTTTAAATAAAGATAAGCAAGATCATTTACTGCCTTATATCGAGAGTGGATTGTTGATTATCGCAGGCTGCACAACTGCCAATCCATATCATTCTATCAATCCTGCAATTCGCTCGAGATGTCATTTATGTGAAGTAAAGCCCTTGAATCATGAAGAGATTGTGGAAGCTTGTCAAAGAGCTGCAGTCAGTGAGAGAGGACTTAATCATCAATATGAAATAGATCAAGAAGTATATGATTATATTGCAAGAATGAGCAGCGGTGATGTGCGTTATGCTTATAATTGTTTGGAACTTGCAACTATTTATGCGCCAGATACACATATCACATTAGAAATCATCCAGGAAGCTGTTCCACGCGCCAATATGCAATTTGATAAAGATGAAGATCAATACTATGATACTTTAAGTGGTTTGCAGAAATCTATTAGAGGATCTGACCCAAATGGTGCTCTTTATTATTTTGCAAAACTTATAGATGCAGGAGATATAGAGTCACTAGAACGAAGACTGATTACAACTGCTTATGAAGATATAGGACTAGCCAATCCTAATGCGTGTATGCGTACTGTTTTAGCCTTCCAGGCAGCTAAGACAATTGGTTTTCCTGAAGCAAGAATTCCTCTAGCAAGCTGCATTATAGAATTGGCTTTATCACCTAAATCAAAATCGAGTGAAAATGCGATAGACGCAGCACTTGCGTCTTACCACAACGAACCACATAAAGCACCACAATATATACGTTTAACTCCTGTTGGTATAGATGAGGAAGATCGTTATGATTATAATAGACCTGATTTATGGGAATATCTTCAATATCTTCCTGATGAAATTAAAGATGCTCAGTTCTATGTACCTTGGCTGACAAGCCGTTATGAAAAATCATTAACTGAAAACTATCAAAGAATTCTTAAACACGGAAGAACCACAAATATCAGAAAACTCAAAAAAGATAAGCCTCGTTAGAGAGACTTATCTTTTTTCATACCATTCTTCGATATCTTTTAATACTTGGTGAATTGTAGAATCAAAATCTTCTAGATTGACATCGTACCAATGTACATCAAATTGGTTATTAAACCATGTATATTGTCTTTTCGCGTAGTTACGTGAATGTTTCTTGATTTCTTCTATGACCTGTTCTTTTGTTTTTGAACCTTCAAAGTAATCAAACCATTCCTTATAACCAATAGCCTTCATAGACTGCGCATTACGTGATAAACCTGAATCATAGATTTTCTTGACTTCTTCTTCTAATCCCTGTTCAATCATTAAATCAACACGTTTATTAATACGCTCATAAAGAATAGGACGTGGAAGTGTGAGTCCTACAAAATAAATGTCATAAACAGGCTTATGTTCCTGCGCTTCTAGAATATCACTTTTTCTTTTTCCTGATTCTTCATAAATTTCAATGGCACGTAATACTCTTTGACGATTATTAGGATGTAGATCTAATGCTGATTGAGGGTCAAAGGATGCCAAATACTGATGTAGTTCTTCATTTGTATAATGGGCATACTTCGCTTTTATTTCATCATGCTTAGATTCTGTTTCTTCAAAAGTATAATCATAAAGAGCACCCTTGATATAAAGACCTGTACCTCCTACCACAATAGGCATATCGATTGTATCGATATAATGACGAACTTCTTTTTGAAATTCACTGACAGAAAATGTTTCATCAGGATTTTTGATATCAATCATATGATGAATAATACCCTGCGTTTCTTCTTCTGTTACTTTGGCAGTTCCAATATCCATCGTACGATAGATCTGCATAGAATCACCACTAATGACTTCACCATGAAGTGCTTCTGCTAAAGAAACACCCATACGTGTTTTACCTACAGCTGTAGGTCCACATACCGCAATTACTTTTTTCATACTACAACCCTCTTAAATAACTTTTCTAATTCATAATCACTGTAGAATATGATGGTTGGTCTACCATGAGGACAAACATAAGGATTATCACAACGCATAAGATTATCTATAATTGTCTGCATATCCTGTGTTGTGAGATATGTATTTCCTTTGACACTTGCTTTACATGCAAGTGTTGCAATAGCATGTTCCTGCATAGCAACAATATCCACACTTTGATTGTTTAAAACTTCTTGAATCATTTCATCAATAAAGATCTTCTCATCGATATTTTTCATCCATAAAGGTAAACCACGTACAATGTATGAATGTCGGCCAAATGATTCAAGATGGATTCCAACTTCTTCCAATAACCCTTTATGTTCATCAATAACAAGACATTCGCTCTCAGGATATTCAAATGTAAGAGGAACAATCATTGGCTGGATGGATAAGTCAGGATGAGAAAACTTATTGAGGAAATATTCATAATTGATACGTTCCTGTGCTGCATGCTGATCAATGATATAAAATCCTCTTTCATTTTCTCCTAAAATATAAGTACCTCTTGTTTGGCCAATAACCTTAATTTTTTCTTTAATTGGTTTAAGTGGTTCTTCTTTTGGAGATTCTTTGATTTCTACTTTTTCGGGTTCATAAACAGGCATTTCTTCATGAACAGTTTCAATAACTGGTTCTTCTTTGACTTCTTCAAAAACCTCATCAAGAGGAATAGTCATCTGTGCAAGACTTGGTTTGAAGGATGCTTTTTCTGTTTCTCTAGTAGATGGTTTATAAGTGAGATTCTTTTTGGATAAAGCCTCTTCCAAACCCTTAAGTAGTAATTCCTTTAATTCTGTTTCTTTAGAGAAACGTACTTCTAGTTTTGCTGGATGAACATTTACATCTACAAGATATGGATCTACATCAATCTCTAGCACTGCAATTGGATAACGTTTATCAGCTAAATAACGACGATAAACCTCATTGATTGTATTAATTGTTTTCATATTCTTGACATAGCGATGATTCACTAGAGTAACAATATGATTCTTTGAAGAACGAGATGTATCAATTTTAGATATATAACCAGCCACATGAAACTCTTCATTGCCAAAATCAACATGAATCATATTTTTTGCAACAGGAATACCATAAATTTCACTAATAACTTCTAATAAATTATTTCTTCCATTTGTTTTGAATATTGTTTTATGGTCATGTATAAGAGTAAAAGATATTTCTGGATGAGCAAGGGCTAAACGCTCTACATAAGAATAAATAGCTGCGAATTCCGCATTAATAGACTTCATATATTTAAGTCTTGCAGGTACATTCTGAAAGATACGTTCTACCGTAATCTTCGTACCGCGATTCATTGCCACACTACTTACATTTTTTCTTTTTCCAAATTCATATTCTACTTTTGTATTTTCTTCGCCATTGTTTGTTTCAAGAGTAAAGACACTAATAGAAGCAATAGAAGGAATAGCTTCCCCTCTAAAGCCTAATGTAGTGATATTGAATAAATCATTTTCATCTACAATCTTACTTGTTGCATGACGACTAAAGCATAAAAGAGCATCTGCACGATTCATTCCTATACCGTCATCAATCACACACATCTTGCTTGTACCACCCTGTTCTACAAGAATAGTGATACTTTTAGCCTTAGCATCTATACTATTTTCTGTCAACTCTTTAATAACACTTGCAGGACGTTCAACAACTTCGCCTGCTGCAATCTTATTGGCTAGATTTTCACTTAATTGTCTAATATGTCCCATAGTTTCTCCTACAACATTTTCTTTAATTCAATTAATGTACTTAATGCATCAAGTGGTGAGAGACTCATCGGATCAATGCCTTTGAGTGTTTCTTCTACAGCACTTGTTTTTATAACTGGTGTCACTTCAATATTCTGTAATTTTTCTTCAATATTATTGTCTTCTAATGATTTTAATATGGCATCTGCACGTACAATAACTTCATCAGGTAATTTTGCAAGCTTTGCAACATTGATACCATATGACTGACCAGAGGGGCCATCTTCAATATGATATAGGAAATGAATAGAATCACTAGAGACATCAGCACCTGCATGAACATTCTTAATAGAAGTGCCTTCCATACGTGTTAATTCATGATAATGTGTTGAAAAGAAAGTCAATGAATGGTTGTGGCTTGCAATATATTCTAAAATGCCCTGAGCTAAAGCCATACCATCAAATGTCGCTGTTCCTCTACCTATTTCATCAAATATAATAAGTGAGTTTTCAGTCGCATATTTCAAGGCATTATTAGCCTCCAGCATTTCTACCATGAATGTAGACTGACCACTAATTAAATCATCACTCGCACCAATACGAGTAAAGATTGCATCAAAGACTGGAAGAGTTGCACTTTTTGCAGGGACAAAGCATCCAATTTGTGCCATGATCATAATTAAAGCCATCTGTCGCATATAAGTTGATTTACCACCCATATTTGGTCCTGTAATCAACATAATTCTTGCATCCTGTCCTAAAGATATATCATTTTTTACATAACTTTCTTCAGGAATGACTTTTTCTACTACAGGATGTCTTCCTTCTTCTATTTGAATAATATGATCATCATTAAATGTTGGACGTACATAACGATTATAGCTTGATACATCAGCAAATGTACTAAATACATCTATCCTAGCTACAATCTTTGCAACATCCTGTATTTCATGTACATAACCCTTAATATATTGTCTTACCTGAGTAAATATTTCATATTCCAATGCAGCGATTCTATCCTGTGCTGAAAGAATCTTATTTTCCATATCTTTCAGTTCTGGAGTGACAAATCTTTCTGCATTGGATAAACTCTGTTTTCTTGTATAGTTGAATTCATCCTTTACTAAAGGCAAATAGCTTTTAGTGACTTCAATATAATAGCCAAAGACACGGTTATAACCAATCTTAAGACCTTTGATTCCTGTACGTTCTTTTTCATTTTCTTCAAAAGCCATTAACCATTTCTTACCGTTCTTGCGAATATCACGTAATTCATCCAACTCTTTATTGTATCCATCCTTGATAATATTTCCTTCTTTAATAACTAAAGGTGGATCATCTACAATTGCTTCATCAATTGTATTAATAATACAAGACAAATCAACAAGCTGCATAGCTTGCTCATTCAATTTAGGATGATCAAGACTGAGTAGTTCTTGTTTTAATTCAGGAATTTTCTTTAAAGAAGAACAGATCCACTTTAAATCTCTCGCATTCACATTCCCAAAAGCCACTCTAGAAGCCAGTTTTTCAATATCATAAATATCATTGATCATATGAGTCACTGTATCTCTATCTAGAGGGTTATCCATGAATACTTCTACAAGATCAAGTCTTTCTTCTATCTTCTCTTTAGAAATAAGAGGCTGATCAATCCATTGTTTTAATAAACGACCACCCATTGCACTATGTGTATGATCTAATAGCCATAATAGTGTGCCATATTTCTCATTATTCGCATTTTTAGTAAGTTCAAGTGCCTTCTTTGTGACACTTTCCATATAAACATAATCTTCCTGTTTAACTTCTACAATTGTCTGGATATATTCTAATTCTCTCTTTTGAGTATCAATTAAATAATTCAATAAATTAGCACAGACCTTGATTTGTTTTAAATCATTGATATTATCAAAGATTTTCTTGTAGTTATCTTTAATTGTTTCATTCTTAAAAGGAGACATCATCACTCCATCAATATGAATAGAATCATCTTCTACAACGATTTCTTTAATACCTAATGATTCAATCTTATTACGTAATAGATGTTCCTTCTTTTCTAGGTTTAAACAATAAAATTCCCCTGTAGATAAATCAGCATAAGCAAGTGTATAAGAGAAATCAAATACACCTAAAGCCCCAATAAAGTTATTCACCTTCTCATTTAACTTAAAGTCCATTAAAGTACCAGGTGTAACAATCTGAACAACACCTCTTTCTACAAGACCCTTGGCTTTAGGATCAGATAGCTGTTCTACAATAACAACCTTATGTCCTTGTTTGACCAATTCTTCTACATAACCACTTGCAGCATGAAATGGTACACCACACATTGGTACGCGTTCTTTAACACCTGCATTTTTACCTGTTAAAGCAAGATTTAATGCTTTTGAGGCAATAGCTGCATCATCAAAAAACATTTCATAGAAATCACCAATACGATACATCACAATAGCATCTTGATGATCTTTTTTTAATTCTAAATATTTCTCCATCATGGGAGAGTACTTTTCTTTTTTCAAAATGATACTCACTCCTAACTCCCTCATTATAGCATATTTTTAGTCAATCATAAGATGTAATGCTAAGAGAGCACTCTTTTCTAATTCATCTATTGTTGTATATTCACTTACACTATGACAATCATTCATAGCACAAGCCACAACTATTCCTCTAATGCCTTCTTTCACATATCTATTATTATCAGATCCTCCATGAGTAGAAATAAGACGAGGTGTTAATTGAAGATTATGGCATGCATTTTTAAAACGTTCAACAACTTCTTCATCTTCATTGATCTTATAAGCTTCAATGTGTACATAATCATCATACTCTATAGATGCATGTTCTTTAATGGCTTCTTCTTCAAAAACAGTATGAATATGTTTACTCCATTTTAATGCATCCTGATGATCAAAACTTCTTATTTCTCCAGTAATAATAACTTCTCTAGGAACAATATTTCTTCCTTCTCCACCCTGAATTGTGCCAAAGTTCACTGTAGTCTTATCATTGACATGACCATTAGGAATTCGATTTATAGCACTTGTTGCAATCTTTAAAGCATGAATTCCATCTTCGGGATTAAAACCTGCATGAGCGCTTTTACCTTTTACATTAATTTTAAATGAAATAATAGAAGGTGCTTCTAAGGCTGCGAGACCTACTTGTCCTGCTAAATCAAATGTATAATCAATACGTGACTTGATACGACTAAAGTCATAATAAGCACTTCCTGCATCATAAGGCTCTTCTGCCACACTAATAGCAAGTTCTATATCTCCATGAGGAAGATCATTATCTTCTATTGTACGAATGGCTTCAATATAAGAAGCAAGAGCACTTACATCATCAGCACCTAATACTGTTGTCTCGTCACTTGTAATACGCCCATCTTCATGAATAATGGCCTGTTTTCCTTTACCTGGTGAAACAGTATCCATATGTCCTGAAAACATAATAGGTTCTTTGTTTGTATGGCCTTTTAATACAGCATAAATATTACCTGCTTCAAAGCCTTCTATAGGCATTTCTATGCATTCCATATGACACTCTTAAAAAATATTCAATAAATAGTCTTTCATCTTCTTTTCATGATAAGATTCACTATCAATAGATACCATTTCACAAAATGTCTGAACAAGTCTTTCTTTATTAATTTGCATAAATACTCCCCTTAAAGTCAAAAAAATGGAAGGAATAATATCCCTTCCATCCTCCTATTATCTGTTACCTGAATTTGAAGAATCCTTTAACAATACGTCATGTGCGCCACCTTCAACAATTGAAGTAGCAGACACAAGCTGGATCTTTGCTTTTTCCTGTAATTCAGCAATTGTAAGTGCACCACAGTTACACATTGTATGTTTCATCTTGCTTAATGATAAACCAACGTTATCTTTTAAGCTACCAGCATATGGTACATAAGAATCTACACCTTCTTCAAATGAAAGCTTCTTATCTCCACCTAAGTCATATCTCTGCCAGTTTCTAGCACGTGCAGAACCTTCACCCCAGTATTCTTTCATATACTGACCGTTGATGTTTACCTTGTTAGTTGGTGATTCATCAAAACGAGAGAAGTAACGACCTAACATAATAAAGTCAGAACCCATAGCTAAAGCTAAAGTCATATGATAATCATGAACGATACCACCATCTGAACAGATAGGGATATAAATACCAGTTTCTTTGAAATATGCATCTCTTGCTTCAGCCACTTCAATAGTTGCAGTAGCCTGACCTCTACCGATACCTTTCTGTTCACGAGTGATACAGATAGAACCGCCACCGATACCGATCTTGATAAAGTCAGCACCAGCTTCTGCTAAAAATCTGAATCCTTCACCATCTACAACGTTACCAGCACCAACTTTTACAGTATCACCATAATGTTCTCTGATCCATGAAATAGTGTTAGCCTGCCAAGCTGAGTAACCTTCAGAAGAGTCAATACATAATACATCTACACCTGCTTCAATTAATGCAGGAACTCTTTCTGCGAAGTCTCTAGTGTTGATACCAGCACCAACTACATAACGTTTAGATTCATCTAATAATTCATTAGGATTTGATTTTCTTGATTCATAATCCTTTCTGAATACGAAATAAAGAAGTCTGTTATCATCATCAATAATTGGTAAAGCATTTAATTTGTTTTCCCAGATAATATCATTTGCTTCTTTTAAAGTAATATCTTTATGTCCGCATACTAACTTATCAAAAGGTGTCATGAAATCAACAACTTTTTCGTTTTCATCCATACGGCTGACACGGTAATCTCTACCAGTCACTAAACCAACTAAACGGCCATTTGCTGTACCATCTTCAGTAACAGCCATAGTAGAATGACCTGTCTTTTCTTTAAGTGCAAGAACATCTGCTAATGTATCATTAGCGCTTAAGTTAGAATCACTTGCTACGAAACCTGCCTTATAGTTTTTAACACGTCTTACCATTGCTGCCTGTGATTCAATTGTCTGTGAACCGTAGATAAATGAACATCCACCTTCTCTTGCTAAAGCAACTGCCATACCATCATCAGATACAGCCTGCATAACTGCAGATACAAGAGGGATATTTAATGAAAGTGCTGGTTCTTCACCTTTCTTGAATTTAACTAAAGGTGTCTTTAAACTAACATTCTGTGGCTGGCATTCTTCACTAGAATAACCAGGAATTAATAAATATTCATTAAAAGTGTGTGAGGGTTCATTAAAAATATGTGCCATAATAATCTCCTTTTTATATAAATTAGTTCAATAATAAACATTTAAAAACATTTAGTCAATAGCTTTTAATAATTCTTCATTGATGATTGTTTCAACTTGTATAAGGTAATCATTAACTTCACTTTTTAGATTCAAATAATTGACAATCAAAGGATGATTCTCAAAGTATTCTTTTTTGTCCTGATAGGCTTTTAACTCTTCATCAGTTAACTCACCAAGAGCCTTCTTTTTAAGAATAATCTGGCTCTCTTGTTTGATTTCATCTTCCAAAGATAATAATTCAGGATGTTCTCTTAAAGTCTTTTCATACTTCTTAAATTCCTGAATAAGAGGATCATTTAGAATCAACTGATTCAAAGAATCTGCTTTATTCTTAGTTATTTGATTCAAGCTGTTCTCCAGTTAATGCCCATGTCTTTGCTTCAGTTACACGAACATCTACAATCTGACCAACCATTGAAGCATCACCTTTAAAGTTAATAAGTTTGTTATGTTCTGTATAACCTGATAAAACATCTGGGTTCTTCTTAGAAGGACCTTCTACAAGTACTTTAACAACCTGTCCTAAGTATTTCTGATTTGCTTCATTGGCGTACTTATTCACTAATTCATTTAAGCGATATAAACGCTGTTCCTTATCACTTAGAGGAACATTATCTTCCATCTTTGCAGCTGGAGTGCCTTCTCTAGGTGAATAAATAAATGTATAAGCTAAATCATACTTACAATAGTTATATAAAGATAAAGTATCCTGGAATTGTTCTTCTGTTTCATTAGGGAAACCAACAATAATATCTGTTGTAATAGTACAATCAGGAATCTTTTCTTTAATCATATCAAATAGTTTCAAGTAGCTTTCCTTTGAATAACGTCTACCCATAAGCTTTAAAACTTCATCATTCCCCGACTGAACAGGTAAATGAATAGAAGGCATGATATTATCATACTTAGCGATAATATCAATCATATCCGCATTAAAGTCCCAAGGATGGCTTGTTGTAAAACGAATACGATCAATACCAGTCTTTGCGACAGCTTCTAATAATGTTGCAAAGTCAGTACCGTTATTTAAATCCTTACCATAAGAATTAACATTCTGTCCAAGTAATGTGATTTCTTTATAACCACTATTCTTTAATTCTTCTACTTCCTTAATAATTTCATCTAATTCACGAGAACGTTCCTTACCTCTTGTATAAGGGACAATACAATAAGTACAGAACTTATTGCATCCATACATGATATTCACCCATGCCTTATAGTTATTGGCACGATGACTTGGAAGATTTTCAATAACATCCCCTTCCTTAGACCAGACTTCAAGAACAAGTTCTTTTTCTAACATTGCCTGTTTTAATAAAACTGGAAGACGGTGGATATTATGTGTACCGAAAATAAGATCAACCTGAGGGAATTTCTCTAGGATCTTATTCACAACTACTTCTTCCTGTGCCATACAGCCACATACACCAAAGATTAGATTTGGTCTAGTCTTCTTGATATTCTTCAAGTAACCAATCTTACCAAATACTTTTTCTTCCGCATTTTCTCTAATAGCACATGTATTTAATAATACAACATCTGCCTGTTTTACTTCATCAGTATGAGTATACCCCATCATTTCTAAGATACCAGATAATGTTTCAGTATCTCTTTCATTCGCTTGACATCCATAAGTCTGGATATAATATGTCTGTCCTTTGCCAATTCCCACCATATCTGCAGGAATCTCAAATGCATCATCTAAATGCTGTACTTCAGTACGACCTCTAGAACGTGCATCTTTTAAAGAAGGACCTTTAAAATATTTACTATAATCTTTCATAAACGCTCCTTTTCGACACCATTATAACAAATACCCCTCATAAAAAAAACCCCCTAAATAGGGGTAAAAGTTTTAAATTAAAAACATATAGACAACAAATGGAATAGTGAAAACGGATATTAATGTTGTCATAAATATTGTCTTGGCTGCTAGCCCACTATCTCCACCATATTTATTCGTAAATAATACTGCAGAGCTTCCTACCGGCATAGATAACATAATCAAAGTAAGTCCTCTTAGATAACTATCTTTGATTAAAAATGTAATTGCAGGATAAGCAATGACAGGGAAAATTAACTGCTTTATTATTGTATAAATATAAACACGTAGCTCATTAAATACATCTTTAATATTCATTGCCCCAAGTGTGACACCGATAATAATCATCGCGAGAGGTGTTGTCATATCTCCTACCATACCTGTAAAGTCTGTGATAATCTTAGGTGCTCTTATATGCAATAAATAGAGAATAAGCGCTAAAAAAGAACAAATCACACCCGGTGTAATCAAATTCTTAAAATTGAGTTTATTATTTCCCTGCTGCCCAATTCCAATCAAATAGACACCTAATGTAAATAACATAATGTTAAATACCATGCCAAATAAAGATGTATGGAAAACAGAATCATTTCCAAATATAGCTTTCATAATAGGATAACCAATAAAGCCAATATTAGAAAATACTGTCATAAAGACATAAAGACCTGTTTGATTACTTGGGACATGTAACAATTTATTAATAAACAATCCAATAAAAGGTGTAATAACATAAGTAATGACCGCAATACCTAAAATAGTGAAAATTGTTTTTGAGTCGCTATATTTTTCTGTGCATAATACAGAATTCAATACCATGCATGGTGTCGTGACCGATAAAACTAGAGATGTGAGTTTACTATTTGTATTCAAATCTAAAATATTTACTCGATATAATAAAAAGCCTAAACCCATCAACACAAATAATACAACCATCTGTCCAATAATCACATTTATATCCATAAGATCCCCTTTCTATCAAAAAAAGCACAGGGTTTAACCTGTGCCTTAAAATTACTCTTATCCAAAGAATCCATCAGGCTGGATTGAGAAGTACATATAACTTCCTTCTGGAGTCTTCTTGAATAAAGACTTACAATGTGCAGCAGCATCTTCTGGTGATAATTCTGTTTCACATTCGAAAGTAGCCTTAATACCAGCTTTACTTACATACTTCAATTCTACCTTATCATCCTTATATCCATCAAAAAAAGTAACTAGCTTCTGCACCTGTGCAGTCTGCATTAAAATTTTACATTTAGCCATAAAAAAATTGTCCTCCTTCAATAACTAGAACTATTATACTGTATTCTTTACAAAATGTGAAGACGCTTTCTTTTGTTTTTACTTAAACTTTACCTGTGGATCAATTCTGATTCTTTCAATGTTTGTACACTTGTTTCCATCAAAATGAAGCAATGTTGCACAAAGCTGTCCTTCATCTTCAACAACTCTAAAAGGTGTCATAATACCCTTAACACTACGTTCAATGATTGCTTCTTTTTCACACCCAATAACACTTTCATATGGTCCAGTCATTCCAACATCGCATTGGAAAGCTGTGCCCTTTGGGAGAATCTTTTCGTCACCTGTAGGAACATGTGTGTGAGTACCTAATACTGCACTGACACGTCCATCTACATAGTAACCAAAGGCTATTTTTTCACTTGTTGCTTCACCATGGAAGTCAATGATATGGATATCACTGTTATCATTTTCTAATACAGGCTCAATAGCTTCAAATGGATTTTGAGGTTTTCCATCCATAAAAGTAAGGCCAAGTAAATTAGTCACTCTTATTTTTTTACCTTTTACCTCAATGACTCTAGAACCTACTCCTGGCATTGCAAGTGGCTTATTGAGTGGGACAATTAGCTTGTCCGCTTCATCAATATAATCAAAGATTTCTTTCTTTGAATACGTATGATTTCCCATAGTAATTAAAGAAATACCATGAGACAGTAATTCATCATAATGTTTCTGTAATAATCCTTTACCATGGCTTGTATTCTCACCATTCGCAATGACACATTCAACACTATATTTTTCTACAATTTTTGGTAGATAGGTCGCAATCATTTTACGTCCTGTCTTGCCAAAAATATCTCCTATAAATAATATATTCATTTTATTCACATCCTTAAAGAAAAAGTAGATAGGTTGGACCCTATCTACTTAGCTATTTCATTAGCACGAATCTCACGGATCACAGTTACTTTAATATGTCCTGGGTAAGTGAGTTCGGTTTCAATCTTTTCTTTGACATCTCTTGCAAGTTTATGTGCTTTTAAGTCATCAATCTTTTCTGGATTAACGATAACTCTAATTTCACGACCTGCCTGGATAGCAAATACCTTATCCACACCTTCAAACTGTTTAGGTAATTCTTCAAGTTTTTCAAGTCTCTGGATATAATTTTCAATTTTTTCACTTCTACTGCCAGGTCTTGCAGCTGATAATGTATCTGCCGCAGAGATGAGTACTGCAATGATAGATGTTGCTGGAACATCACCATGATGAGATTCAATCGCATTGATTACAGTCGCATTTTCCCCAAATTTCTTAGCGAATTTAGCACCTAATTCAACATGACTTCCTTCCATTTCATGGTCTACTGCTTTACCTAAGTCATGTAATAAACCAGCACGTTTAGCAAGCTGCTGATTTAATCCAAGTTCAGAGGCCATAATACCGGCAAAATGAGCCACTTCGATTGAATGCTGTAAAGCATTCTGACCATAACTTGTACGATATTTTAACTTACCAATCATCATGACAAGTTCTTTGTTCATTTTTGATAGTCCTAATTCAAAGACAGCATCCTGCCCTGCCTTTAAAATAGTATCATCTAAATCCTTCTTAGTCTTAGCGACTACTTCTTCAATACGTCCTGGCTGAATACGTCCATCATGAATAAGTGTTTCAAGTGATAAACGAGCCACTTCACGACGAATTGGATCAAAACATGATAATGTAATCACTTCTGGAGTATCATCAATAATTAAATCAACACCAGTCGCATTTTCAATTGCCTTAATATTACGACCTTCACGACCGATAATACGCCCCTTCATTTCTTCACTTGGAAGTGCTACTACACTGACTGTGCGTTCAATGACTTCTTCCTGAGAATAACGATTCAAGGCATTCGCAATAATATCTTTTGCAAATAATGAAGCTTTAGTCTTTGCTTCATCTTCTTGTTCTTTGATATAAGCAGTGACTTCAGTCTCCATACGCTGTTCTACTTGTTTAAAGAGTTCAGCTTTTGCTTCCTGTGCAGACATAGCTGCAATTTTTTCAAGTTCGGCTACTTTTTCATCAATCTGATGTTGTAGCTTTTCTTCCTTGACCTCTAGTTCCGCCTTTTTCTTATTTAATTGTTGGCTTCTTGCTTCAAGAGCATCTTCCTTTCCCTGTAAAGAAATATCTCTACGGTCGATGTTCTGTTCACGTTGTAATAGCTTATTTTCAAACTTAGTCAATTCTAAACGCTGTTGCTTTGCTTCTTTTTCAGCTTCAAGCTTATATTCATAAGCTTTTGTTTTTGCATCAAGCGTTGCTTCTTTAATGAGATTGTCTGCTTTTGTATTAGCTTCTTCAACAATTGTTTTGGCATCTGCATTTGCTTTAGAAATCTTCAAACGGATATACATATAATAACATCCTGCACCTAAGACAAACACAAGAACATAGGTCAAGACTTTAATTAAATTCATATAAAAGCCCTCCGTGTCCTATGTATAAATGTGCTAAAAAGCACTAGTTATATTATAATGTATTTATATTCACTTTTCAATCATACATTAACGTAAAAAAGCAGTCTTCTATCTAGACTGCTTACTTGTTTTAAGGGGATTTGTCATCAATAATGTGGTATTAACCTTATCTAGAAGTGCTTCTAATTCAATATCATTGTTGTTTTCAATAAAATTATGATCTATGCATCCCATAATCGCATATGTATAAAATAGAATGAGATTATCAAATTTTTCATCTGATATATCCACAATAAAGTTATCCAATAAATATTCTGTAAATATTCTTTTAAATACTACAAACAGATAATGATCTAACTGATTACGGTTCATTGAAAACGCAATATGCCTAATGGCGCGACGATTTTCCACTAAAAAATTCAAAGCAACCTCAGAACATTCACTCCATGAAGCACCTTCTTCAAACATCCGTTCAATGGTCACAACATGATTATTAAAGACAGATTCAATCAAAGAATATATATCATCAAAATGATAGTAAAAGGTATTTCTATTAATCCCACATTTATTCGCAATATCCTGAATCGTGATCTTATCAAGAGGTTTTTCTTCAACAAGTTCTAGGAATGTATTGATTATAAGCTGTTCTGTTTTTTTCATATTTACACCACACTTCACAAAAAGGCGGAATATTCCGCCTATTAAACGAGACTATTCTGAATCTTCATCCACTTCTTCAGTGCCAAAGAGCTGTGCTTTGACTTTTTCTTCCACTTCTTCAAAGATAGCTGGATGTTCGATAAGGAAGTTTTTCGCATTTTCCCTTCCCTGTCCGATCTTTTCACCATTATAAGCATACCAGGCACCTGATTTTTCTACAATATCACCTTCTACTGCTAAATCAAGAATTTCACCATCACGTGAAATACCTTTACCATAGATAATATCAACCTGAGTTGTCTTAAATGGAGGTGCTACTTTATTCTTAACAACCTTGATATTGGCTTTATTACCAATAATTTCGCCATTCTGTTTGATCTGTTCACTTCTTCTAATTTCTACACGTACAGAAGAATAGAACTTCAAGGCACGACCACCTGTTGTTGTTTCTGGATTTCCATACATAACCCCAATCTTTTCACGTAGCTGGTTAATAAAGATCACAGTACAGTTTGTCTTATTCATAACGCCTGAAAGCTTTCTTAAAGCCTTACTCATCAAACGTGCCTGTAAACCAACTGCTGCATCTCCCATTTCACCATCTAATTCCACCTGTGGAACAAGAGCTGCAACCGAGTCAATAACAATCAAATCAATCACACCAGAACGCACCAGCATTTCAGCAATCTCTAATGCCTGTTCACCACTATCTGGCTGTGAAAGAATCAATTCATCAATATCAACACCTAAATTCTTTGCATAAACAGGATCAATGGCATGTTCTGCATCAATGAATGCTGCTTTACCACCCTGCTTTTGTGCCTGGGCAATCGCATGTAATGTAAGAGTTGTTTTACCACTTGATTCAGGACCATATATTTCGATAATACGGCCTTTAGGGTAACCACCAATACCTAATGCTTTATCAAGGGTTAAAGAGCCTGAAGGGATGACGTCTACATCCACTGCTGTACGGTCTCCAAGACGCATAACAGACCCTTTACCAAATTTCTTTTCAATTTGACTAATTGCATCATCTAACGCTGCATCAGTATCTTTGACTGCAGTTTTCTTTTCCTTCGCCATAAACATATACCTCCATACATATTCATACGACAATTATTTGTAAATTACTTCAAAATTTCAGAAATCTTCATTTTTCCGATTGCAAGAGCTTGTTCTACAATCTGTTTACGACTGCCTTCTAGTTCATATTTATATGTATGAACTTCATCCTTATAGGCAATTCCAATATATATCAAACCGACCTTCTTGCCTTCCATAGCATCTGGGCCTGCATTACCTGTAAATGAAATACAAAGGTCTGTATCAAACATCTTCTGTCCATTGATACACATAAGGCCTGCTACTTCATTCGATACTACGCCATAGGTATCAATCACTTCCTGAGGGATACCTAATACCTGATGCTTAATAATTGTCTGATAACTGACAAGACTTCCCTTATAAACAGCAGAAACTCCTGGAACTGATCCAAGAGTTGCCGCAAAATTTCCTACTGTAAAGCTTTCAACACTAGAAATTGTTACATTCTTTTTTATCAACAATCTAACTAAATCTTCCATATTACATACTCTCCATGATTAAATCTCTATTCTTCCAGAAATAATCAATACCAGATAATAATGAAACGCATGCTGCGATATTAATGACATAATTCGCAAATGGGATATCCCAGTGTGCAAAGATTGGATTATTTAATAAGAGAAGACAAATACCCACCATTTGAGTGACTGTCTTAAGTTTTCCATAAATACTAGCAGCAAGAACTCTATTAGAACTAGACGCAACAAGACGTACACCATCCACGAAAGTATCTCTTAAAAGCATAACGATTAAGGCAATGACTGACATCTTATTGTTCCAAGTAAGAAGAATAAGTGCTGAATTTACAAGCATCTTATCCGCAATAGGATCCACAAACTTACCAAAAGTAGTGACAAGATGATTTTTTCTTGCAAGATAACCATCTAGAAAGTCTGTAAGAGATGCTCCTAAAAATACAATAAAAGCTAATAACTGAATGACAGAGATATCAGTAAAGAGAATATGAATCTGAGGCACACTGATATCTGTAAAATAAGGACATAAATATAATGCGATAAATACTGGCACAAGACATAAACGTGTTACTGTTAAACGATTTGGTAAATTCATCTTACTTCTCCAATGTCAAATAAGTATATTTAAGTCCTGTTTCTGCCTTTTCTTCATCAGTTAATGGAACTTCTACATCATCCACATATACCTTAACACCAGACTGTTCACCACTTACAAGTCTTAATGCACTAAAGTCTGCTGTATTGAGTGTTACTTCAACACTGTCGCCTTCATTATAAACCTTACCTTCAAACTGAGTGTATTTAGTGCGGTTTACATAAAGACTACCCCAGCACTTCTTAGAATATTCAACCTTTAATTTAAAAGTCTGTGCATTTGGATCCTTTAATTTAAAATTATAATTTAAATCACTATTTCTTGTATAAGTCACTGCAGGTACAGTTTCTTCTTCTTTCTTCTTTTCAGTTTTCTTTTTAGAAGGCTTCTTAGTCACTTCACCTGTTGCTGTCTGCTGATCACTTGTAAATGATGGCACATTTGCCTTAGACTTTGTTTTACTAATCGCAAAGAAACCTATACAGAAAATCATCGCAACAAGTAATACAATAATAATCACTCTAATCACATTCAAATGACTCTTATCACCTACGACACCTTTATTATTTGTAAATGAAGGCTTTTCAAAACGGAAAGCTTTTGCTTTTTCCTCATCTGCAGATAACTTTTTCTTTGCATGCTCATTCTGTGCTTCTGCTTCCTGTAATTCTTCTAACTCAATTTTCTGAGTTAAATTTAAATATTCATTCTGTACTTCTTTTTCATTTATATCAAGAGCACGGCAGATTTTTCTTAAATACATCTTCATATAGGCTTCTTCACCCTGATAATGGTCAAAGTTGCCATTTTCTAAATCTTTAATTATTGCGATTGAAAGCATTGTCTGTGAAGATAATTCTTCCACAGATAATCCTTTTTCCTCTCTTTTCTGTTTAATTATTTCACTAATATTCATCTCTAAGCCTCCTTGCATTCATATCAAGTCTATTTAACCACAAATAGTGTCATTTTACAACTATTATAGATACACAAAAAAAGACGGTTCCCAATGGAAACCATCTATGAGTCTGCTCTTATAAGCCGTGTTCTGTTTTTCAACTCATCATTTATCTTAGATTTCTCTACCTAGCATCCGTTCAATTCCTTTTGCTAGACTCCCCTACCAAAATTTGGGTTTCTGCCTCGTGAAGTTTACCCCTTTTCACCCTGTCATTTCTAACAGTATTCGTCTCTGTGGCACTTTATGGCTAGTTCCATATCTTAAGACTTAGGCGTTCACCGTTGTCATTTCTGCCTGAGGTTATTGGCCTCAGCACGATCACTACTATCATCTCAGATAGTGGCAGCACGGACTTTCCTCTGTTTCCAGCGATCAGTTCTCGCAGACATATACTAATCTTTATTTTTATGATAGACTTCTCTTTCTAATTGAGAAATACGTCTGAGGACATCGACATTGTTATTCAAGCTCTCTTCCATGACGTGTGCATTATCTCTTTGATCCTGTCTTTCTCTTAATAATTCATTGAGTTTTCTTCTCAAAGCAACATTCTCTTTTTGAAGACTTTCAATTTCATCATAAGATTCATTCAACATAGATTGAAAATTTAGATAATCTTCTTTCACAATATCAAGATAACTGTCTACTTCATTTGCGCTATAGCCCTTTGTTTCAATAGAAAATTCTTTATTAAGAATTCTTTTAGGACTTAATTGAATCTTGTTTTCCATCGCCGTCACTCCTCATAAATATTCTACAAAAAACAAAAAGAAATGCAAGTAAAAGTTTCTTACAACGGAAAAACAGTGCATATACATGCAACAATTAAAGCTGGTAAAAGGTTAGCGACACGAATTTTTGTATCAAATACCAGATTAACACCTACACAAAATATAAGTATTGAACCAATAAAAGAAAGTGCACTCATGGCAGAAGCAGTAATATAGGGACTAATCATACTTGATAAAAGAGTGATTGTTCCCTGAAATAATCCAACAGGTACAAAAGCAAATAAGCATCCCTTACCAAGGGTAGCACTCATCACAAGAATAATCACAAAATCAAGTATTGCTTTCGCAAACAGAATAGAATGATTTCCATGAACCCCGTCTTCAATAGCCCCAACAACAGCCATAGCACCAATACAGACTGTTAATGAAGCTGTCACAAAACCATCTACAAATTTATGATCCTTTGCATTACCTGTTTTTATCTTCAGCCATTCACCAAAATGCGTCATCTTACCATCTAAATCTAACAATTCTCCTATTACAGCACCAAATGACAATGAAATAATCATCATCATTGTTCCTGTTGTTTCAATAGATCCGCTCTTAATCACCAGCATCTTACTTAATCCCCCAGCAATACCTATGAAAATAACAGCGACTCCATCTGCTTTCATCAATGTATTCTGCATTGATTCTTTAAGATGATTTCCAAAAACCATCCCTGCAATACCGGCTATAATAATAGCACTGCAGTTAATGATTGTACCTAGTCCAAACATCATAAACAAAAACTTTCATCAAAGATGAAAGTTATCCCTTCAGACCTCTAGATTGACGATCCATATCTTCTACTACGATGTCATAGATTTCACCTAAAGTAGAACAATATTCTAATAACTGCCATGGTTCATTTGTATGGAAATGAATCTTAATTAAGTCTTCATCACCTACTGCAAGAAGGCAGTCTCCTTTAAAATGTTCAGTGATATAATCATTGATTTCATCTTCATCTAAATCATGACCATCAATTAATAACTGTGTATCATATCTAAATTCTAAAGCCATATTAATAATCCTCCTAATACAAAAAGTATATCATTATTTGTATTATCAGTCCATTATGATAAAATACTTTTTGAGGTGATTCCATGAGAATACTAGGTATTATTACAGAATATAACCCCTATCATCTAGGCCATCGCTTACATCTTCAGGAAGCTAAAAAACTAATTTTGCCTGATTTAACTATATGTGTCATGAGCAGTTCTTTTGTACAAAGAGGAGAACCGGCAATGATCAGTTATCAAAAAAGAGCCGCAATCGCAATAGAAGAAGGCATAGATATCGTTATAGAACTTCCTCTTGTTTATGCCTGTCAGAGTGCAGACTATTTTGCGAAAGGTGCCGTAACATTACTCCATGAAATGGGCGTGACTGATCTTGTATTTGGTAGTGAGGATGGCAATATAGAGACATTCTTAGAAATAGCTGAAGGTATTGAACAAGACCCTGATACTTACAATATGAAAGTTAAAGAAGGTATGAAAGATGGATTACGTTATCCTGATGCTTGTAATCAAGCATTACAGTTTATTTTAAATAAAGAAGTGAGAACACCTAATGACTTATTAGGATTAAGTTATGTCAAAGAGGTGGTTCATCATCATTATCCTATTTCTATGCATTGTATTAAGCGTACAAATGATTATCATGCAAAAGATATTGAACAAATTTCCAGTGCGACTTCTTTACGTATTGCGTTGAAGCAAGGAATTGATGTATCCCATCAATTACCTGGATATGAAACTTATAAAGACTCTCATTTCTTTACTCTAGAAGAGTTCTATCCCTATTTAAAGTATTTAATTACTTTTACTCCTCTTGAAGGACTTCATATGATTGAAGAAGGACTCGATGACCGTTTGTATAAAGTGAATCAAGAAACTTATAGTCTAGAAGAGTTAATTAACAGCTTAACGAGTAAACGTTATACAAGAAGCAGAATACAAAGAATGCTTATTCATATTCTTCTTCATAATACAAAAGAGGAAATAAAAAAAGCCATGGATATTGATTATATTCATATCCTAGGCTTATCTACTAAAGGACAGCGTTATATTAAAACAGCTAAAAAGAATACAGAATATAAGATCATCACTAACATCACAAAGCATAAACACCCTGCTTTAGATATTGAAAAAAGAGGGGCTCAGCTTCTTGATTTAGTGAATCCAGGCTTTTTTAATGAAACAATTAAAGCGATTCCTTATCGTAAAATTGATTTAAAATAAAGGCAACACCATCATCATTATTACTTAAAGTAACATGATCTGCTTTTTCTTTTAAGTCATCAGGGGCATTGTCTACGACATAACTTACCCCTGCAATATCTAACATATCTTCATCATTATAATAATCTCCAAAAGCGACGGTATTCTCTAATGGTATTTGATAATGATGGGCCACCGTTTGTATCGCATTGGCTTTAGTGGCTTCTTTATGTGTAATTTCTAGATAATAAGAAGCACTACGTGTTATATGTAAAGAAGGATATGTTTCCTTTAAATAAGAAGTGACATGATCAATAGATCCAATACAGACTATTTTATGAATGGTCTGTATTTTTTTAATGTCTTCCAATCCAATCTTAATCGATATTTTACCAATATAAGACTCTTCTATCGCATGATCTTTAGAATATTGATTTGTAGAATACCAGTTATTACCATCATAAATATTCCAATCTAAATCATCACAATAAGAACATATATCATAGACAATATCCGTTGGTATTGTATAAGAGATGATTTCATCCCCTAAAATAATCAGTGCGCCATTATGAGCGACCAGAGGTGCTTTATAGGGGACAAATGATTGAATACTTTCAGGAAGTCTTGAAGAAATAGGAATAAACAAATCATTATGTGCATACACCTTTTTTATAGCCTGTAATGTCGTATGAGAAAGTGTATTATCACTATGAAGAAGTGTTCCATCTAAATCTGAAAAGATCAGTTTCATAAGAAAAAAAGATCAGTGTAAGCACTGATCTTAACCTCTTAACACGGCGTTATGGTCCTTCTTGCAGGCTTCAAGAATTTTTTCCATAGCTGAGTTGATTGTTGCGTCATCTAATGTACGAGATGGATCCTGGAATAATAATGAGATAGCCAATGACTTCTTACCTTCTTCCATATGTTCACCTTCATAAACATCGAATACTTCTGCACTCTTTACAAGCTGTTTGCTTGCACGTTTGATTGTCTTAACAACATCTGCAGCAGGTACTTTTGAATCAACAACTAAAGCGATATCACGAGATACTGCAGGATATAGAGGAATAGCCTTGAATTTTAATGCACGAGTACGTAATGCAAGAATAGCTGTTAAGTTCAATTCTGCCACATATGTATCATTGACTTCATAAGCCTTTGCCTTTGCAGGATGTACCTGTCCGATAACACCTACAATTTCCTTACCCATCTTGATATAACCACTTCTACCTGGGTGGAAGTCCTTATTATCTGCTTCTACCTTTTCAAAAGTATAACGTGATTCTTCAATACATAATTTCTTGAATAATGTTTCTACGAAACCTTTCACAAGATAGAAATCAACGGCTTCCTTCTTACCCATCCAAGGAACATTGACATAGTCTCCACTTACTGCAATTGCTAAGTTAGATACTTCCTTGTCAGAATATGTATTCGCAATTTCAAAGATGTTTACATCCTTATTTGAATGTGCATTGTTGTAATGAATTGTCTGTAAAAGAGAACCAATCAGTGATTTTCTTGCAGCACTTCTTTCTTCACCTAAAGGACTCATTAACTTAACTGTATTGTCTAAAGAATGGAATAAGTTGAATTCATTGACAGTTGCTTCACTTGTTAATGTATAAGTCAATGTTTCATGTAAACCAAGGTCTACAAGTGTATGTCTAATTAACTGTTCTTTAGACTGCTTTGGTGTTAAGACACCATCTGTCATATTCATGACAGGTAAAGTAGTTGGAAGATTATCATATCCATAGATACGTGCGACTTCTTCCACTAAATCTGCATCCATAGTAATATCATTACGATATGTAGGAACAGTTACAGTAAATAATTCATCTTCTAATGTATATTCAAAGCATAAGCTATCAAAGATATCAGATACTTCTTTAACTGTTAATGAAGTACCAAGTAAGCCATTTACTCTTGATAATTCGATAGTGACAGTTCTTCTTGTTTCATCAAGAGGTGTATGTACTGTTTCATAAATAGTTTCAGCATCCGCAAACTGTACTAATAAATCAGTGCAGCGATCTAATACCTTTAATGAACTCATTGTATCAATAGCACCCTTGATATAATGCTGTGATGCATCTGTTAATAAGTTCATACGTCTTGCTGTATTTCTTAATGCAGCACCATCAAAAGTTGCTGCTTCAATAACGATATTTTTAGTATTCTCATCAATCTTAGTGTCATTACCACCCATAACACCAGCAACACAGCCAATGCCATCATCAGTTGATACAATAACATCTTCAGGCAAGATATCATATTCATTTTCATCAAGAAGAACAGCCTTCTGATTGAATCCAGTCTTGATGACGAAAGCCTTCTTTGCAAGCTTATCATAGTCATACATATGAATAGGCTGACCTGTTTCAACCATGACGAAGTTTGAAATATCTACAATATTATTAATAGGCTTAATACCTGATGCAAGAAGTGCATTTTGCATCCATTTTGGTGATTCTTTAGTTTTTACACCCTTCACTAATTTAGCACCAAAGAATGAGCATAAAGGAGTTTCTACATGAACTTCAATTTCACTCTTTTCTTCAGGATGTTTCTTGATTTCTGGTAAAGTAACCTTTCTACCTAATACAGCAGCTGCTTCATAAGCTAGAGACTGCATAGCCATACAATCAGCTCTGTTTGGTGTCAAACCAATATCAAGAATATAATCATCTAAACCAAGATAAGTTAGTGCTTCTGTACCCACTGGTGCATCTTCTGGTAATACATGAATACCAGCTTTATCTTCCTCTTTTAATAAACGGTTATCTAATCCAAGTTCAGCAATAGAACAGATCATACCATCAGACTGTTCACCTCTAATAGCACCTGAAGAAATCTTACCACCTTCAAGTTCACATCCTGGTAATGCCACAATAACCTTTTCACCAGCAGCCACATTAGGTGCACCACATACAATCTGTCTTACTTCACCAGGGGCAGTTTCTACCTGACAGATATGAAGATGGTCAGAATTAGGATGTTCAATACATTCCTTTACATAACCAACAACAAGCTTAGTTCCTTTCGCAAGAGGTCCCTGTCCTTCAACTTCTAATCCAATACGAGTGATCTTTTCTGCAAGTTCTGCAGGATCTTGATCATCTACTTTCACATATTTATTTAATAAATGTAAACTAGCTAACATATACTACTCCTTTCTTTCGAACTGTTCTAAGAATCTTAAGTCATTATTGTAGAAATCACGGATATTATCAATATCATATTTCAACATAGCAACTCTTTCTAGTCCGATACCAAATGCAAATCCCTGGTATTCCTTAGGATCAAATCCACACATCTCTAATACATGAGGGTTAACCATACCAGCACCTAATACTTCAATCCATCCAGTACCTTTACACATAGCACAGCCCTTACCACCACAGTTGGCACAAGAGATATCTACTTCTACACTTGGTTCTGTGAATGGGAAATAAGAAGGTCTTAAACGAATTTCACGCTTTTCACCAAACATCTTCTTAGCGAAAACATCTAATGTACCCTTTAAATCACCCATAGTGATATTCTTATCGATGACGAGTCCTTCACACTGCATAAACTGATGTGAATGAGTGGCATCATCATCGTCACGACGGTATGTCTTACCAGGGCAGATAACCTTGATAGGACCTTTACCCTTAGCCTCTAACATAACATGTGCCTGTACAGGAGAAGTATGTGTTCTCATTAATGTATTTTCATCAATATAGAACGTATCCTGCATATCTCTTGCAGGGTGTCCCTTAGGTAAGTTCATTAATTCGAAGTTGAAATGATCTGATTCTACTTCAGGTCCTTCTGCTACCTTATATCCCATACCTAGGAATAATTCTTCTAAGTCTTCCTTAACACGTGTTAAAGGATGTACAGATCCTACTGGTAAACGATTACCTGGTAAAGAGATATCAATATCTTCTGCAAGTAAACGTTCATTTAAAGCTTTTTCTTCTAAATAAGCTTTCTTTTCTTCAATAGCCTGTCCAATTTCCTGTTTAGTCTTATTTGAAACCTGTCCAAATGTTTTTCTTTCTTCAGGAGCCATAGTCTTCATTGATTTCATAGCAGCCTGAATAGGTCCTTTTTTACCAAGATAGAATACACGTAAGTCATTTAATTCTTTCGCATCAGCACATGCAGAAATTTTAGCAAGTGCTTCTTCCTGGATTTTTAATAATTCATCCATAACTTTCCTCCTTAAAAAAATAAAAAGCCGTTCCAATAGGAACGACTTGTATCGCGGTACCATCCTAAATTCATATAGTATACACTATATGCACTTTATCACTTATAACGTCAGTGTTACGGCGGGAATTAGCCGCACTCCAAGGTGAATTCAATAATATCTTATAAGAAGATTTCCACCAGCCTCTTCCTCTCTCAATATAAGTATATTACATACTAGTCCTTTTCTTCGTGTTCTCATGTATTATACCTAATAATTAGGAAAAAGACAAGACGAAATCTAATCTATCGAACAATCCGTCCTTCTTTTGCATTTTATATGCATCTCTAATAGTTATTCATCTGTAATTACATAATCTTTCCAAAACAACAAAAGCATTTTTTTAAATTCACAATTATCCAAATTTGGAAAATCTTTTACTTCTGAATATATCTTTTCTTTCCAAAATAAATATTCAGACATTGTATGCTGCATTGAATACTTATTTAAAACCATCATAATTTTGTTCCTTGTCAGAAAAGAAATATCATGTTCTAAACAAAATAAACTTGTTGACTGAATTTCTTCTCCATATATTTCATATAAAGCCGAAATCAACAATTTATTTTGTTGATATAATTTTTCCATTGATAATTTATAATCGTCTTCTCTCATATTAAAATAATGTCCATCCTAATACTTCTCTAACAGCATTTGCCACATTAGCCGCAACAGACCTACTACCACCTGCATTAATAATTGCTCTAAAAATAGCATCGTAAACAGCTTGCCCTGGTATTTCCGACCATTTTAATAACGGTTTTAATGCTCTTGTTATAGGTGTAAAAAATTTATTTACATTTTTTGCTACAGTTTTACCAGCCACCTTTTCAGCAAAATTAACTAATCTTGCCTTATTATTTATAGCTTTTTTTACTGCTTTTTTTGCAATTTTTGTAAAAATATTACGTGAATTTTGATTTACAAGATAATCACTTTCTTCTATCGGTTCCATATATTCAGTTTCATATTCTATTGTATTTATAGCATATACTGTCATTGGAGACAATGTAAAAACAGCGCTGCAAGCAATCGATAAACACAAACCACCTACAACAATCATATTTTTTATATTCTTCATAAAATTTTCCTTTCTTTTGTTTCAACATTTTGAGCATTATATCATTATATACATTAATTTTCAATTAAAAACTATTGATTTCAAAATCCCCTAAAGTGAAAAGTTAAATTCCACTTTAGGCGGGGCAAAGTTGCGTTTAGTCTTTCACTTCTTTCCACTTGATTTTACTCTTACAGTTGAATTTACTTTTACACTTTCAATAGTTGAATTTTCTCCTTCAGGTATATAATTACTGTGATGTCTGTTTCTCTATTTCATGAAAGGCTGATTATCATGGCTAAATCAAATAAGAATCTGCATCTTACTCTTTCAGAAAGAGAAATAATTCAGAGAGGAATAGAAAATGGTTCTACCAAGACTTCTATCGCTGCAACTCTTGGAAAGGATAAATCAACTATAGGCAAAGAAATCAAGGCACATAGAAAACATTCACATATTTGCAGCTTTGATCCTGCGTGCGCCAACAAGGACAGATGCAAGCATCACCATGTATGCAAGAACTGTGCTGACTTAGTAGTTTTTAAATGTAAGCGAAGAGACAGATCTCCTGGCGCCTGCAATGGCTGTCCTAAATACCAGCACTGCAGATTTGATAAGTTCACATATTCTGCAGATATCGCCAATAAGGAATATATGGCTGACCTCATTAACTCAAGAGAAGGAATAAATATGACATATAGCGAGCTTAAGGCTTTAGCTGATATCATTGTCCCTCTTATCAAGAAAGGTCAATCACCATATCAGATCATTACTTCTCATCCTGAATTGAATATTTCTGAAAAGACATTATACAACTACATAGAATCTGGCGTATTTAGACAGTTCGGCCTGCTTGATATTGATCTAAGAGTCAAGACAAGAAGAATATCAAAGAAGGATTCTGTCAAATATAAAAAAAGAGAAGACAGAAAGTTCCTGATAGGCCACACCTATGATGATTTCATCTCATATACTGACGATAATGACAACGTTAGTATCGTCGAGATGGATACCGTCTACAATGGACAAAGCGGTCCGTTCATGCAGACTTTTAAGTTCCTGTCTTACTCTTTCATGTTTATTATATACCATGAAGAGAAGACTGCAAAGGTTATGGTTGAAGGTGTAGACCTTCTTGAATCGATATTAGGAAAAGAACTGTTCCTGAAAGAAGTAGAAGTAATCAAGACGGATAGAGGTTCTGAATTTTCGGATGCAGAAGGACTGGAAAAAGATAATGATGGCAGCATGCGAACTCATGTCTTTTACTGTGATCCTATGGCATCACGCCAGAAAGGAAGTCTTGAAAACTACCACAAGGAGATACGTTACATATGCCCTAAAGGGACAAATCTCCAAGCGCTTGGTCTAGATTCACAGGAGAAGGCTAATCTCATAGTATCCCACATCAATTCCCAGCCAAAGGAGTACCTGAAGGGAAAATCTCCGCTGGAGATGATGGAGTTCCTTAATCCAGATTTATACAAGAGATTCATAGAATTTGGAATCAAGAAAATAGAAAATGATGATATTATTTTAAAACCATATTTATTAAAAGAAGATAACTAAAATCATTCGGAGAATGTATGAAACATGAGAGGCAGGCTGACAATAGCACATGAAAGTAAAGTGGAATTTAGTCTTACACTCGAAAAAATGAACGAAATTCCATAGCTTTATTGCGCCTTAAAATACCATGATTTATGACGTTAGAATCTCATTTCTAGTGTACGAATGATTAAGTTCCATTCCCAAAACAAAAAGAATATCAGAATTAATACCCGATATTCTTATGAAAATATAATCCTGAACGACTAAATTCCACATTATTTTCGTTTCTTTTTAAAGTGGAATTTAACTTTTCACTTTAGGTCATTATGAATTCACCATCAATTCTATGATTCATTTCTCTGCTTCCCATTCTGGCAAACGTAATATCCATTTCTGAAATCTAATCTATCGAACAAGCCGAAAGCAGGGAAATAGTAATTACACATACATTTCAAGAAGTTTTTTTATAAGTTGAAACTTTCATTTGTTTAATATTTGTATTATGATACTTGAAGAGAGGGCGTATATAAAAATGAAATTTTCAAAAAGAATGGATCTCTTCGGAGAAAGCATCTTCACTACACTCGCAAATATGCGCAGTGAAAGAAAAAAACAAGGACTAGAAGTCATTGATTTGAGTATTGGAGCACCTAATATTCCTCCAACTCAAGAAGTCATGGAAACAATCGCAAAGGAAGCTATGAAACCAGAGAATTATCTTTATGCGATTAAAGATTCCGTTGATCTTCAAAACACTGTAAAAGAATGGTATGAAAGAAGATACGGTGTCACTATTGATCCCGAAACTGAAATGACATCATTACTTGGATCTCAGGATGGCTTAGCACATCTTGCTTTAACTTTGGTAGATGAAGGTGATATCGTACTTGTGCAGGATCCATGTTATCCAATCTTTAGAGATGGACCACTACTTGCTGGGGCTAAAGTTGTTACTATGCCTTTATTAAAGGAAAATGATTATTTAATTGATTTTGACATGATTAATGAAAAGACTGCACAGGATGCAAAGTATATGATTGTGTCTTATCCAAATAATCCAACTTGTGGTGTTGCGAATGATGAATTTTATAATAAACTTATTGTCTTCGCAAAGAAATACAACATCATGGTACTTCATGATAATGCCTATAGTGAATTATTGTTTGAAGGACCAGGACACAGCTTCTTAGAGTTTGAAGGGGCTAAGGATGTGGGTATTGAATTCAACTCATTAAGTAAGACATATGGTTTAGCAGGTGCACGTATTGGTTTTGCACTTGGTAATAAAGAAATCATTGGAAAACTGAAATCATTAAAATCTAATCTAGATTATGGTATGTTCTTACCAGTTCAAAAAGGTGCGATTAAAGCATTAACACAGGATCAATCATGTGTAGAAAAAACAAGAAATGCTTATAAACATAGAAGAGACTTATTAGTCAATGGCTGTAAGTCTATTGGCTGGGATATCGATATGCCTAAGGGTACTATGTTTGTATGGGCAAAGATTCCTGATAAGTTTAAAGATTCTGAAACTTTCGTAAAGGAACTATTTGATAAAACAGGTGTTCTTGTGGTACCAGGTAATGCATTTGGTACTCAAGGTGAAGGTTATGTACGTATGGCTCTTGTACAAAGTGATGATACAATAGAACATGCATTAGACATGATGGATAAAAGTGGACTATTTAAATAGCCCACTTTTTTAGATGATATAAGGAATAAAAATCATCAAGCCAATGATAGCTGAAATGATTGCACTAATAAGCACAGCACCTGCTGCAGCGTCTTTAGAGAGCTTTGCAAGAGGATGAATATCCGGTGAGGCTAAGTCCACCACGGCTTCAATTGCTGTATTGACAAGTTCTAATGACAAAACAAGCGCAAATAGAATAAGACAGATCATCCATTCAATCTTCGTAATATGAAAATAGAAACCACATAAGATCACTGCACACATAAAAGAAAGATGTATTTTGATATTACGTTCCTTCTTTATTGTATGAATAATGCCTTCAAAGGCATGCTGAAAAGATTTTAAAAGAGATTGTCTAGTATGTGACATCAAATCTTCTCTCCCCTTTTTCTACTGGGATATCTTCCACTTCTATATCAGTGATATCTATCCATTGTTCATTTTTCATCTTATTAATGAAACGATTGATCTGTTCTATTTCTCCCTGTACTTCTGCTTCTACACGTCCATCAAAGAGATTTCTAACCCAGCCAGTAAGCCCTAACTGAGTCGCATTCATCTGTGCTCTAAAACGGAATCCAACAGCTTGTACTCTTCCTGAAAAATAAATGTGCTCTCTAATCACAGTGAAACCTCCTTAAAAGTATACATCACAATACCTGCCGCTACACCAACATTAAGTGATTCCATTGTATCAATAGGAATATAAAGAGAGGCATCAGACATCGCAATTGTTTCATCTCTCACACCATTCCCTTCATTCCCCATAACAAACGCCATCTTATCTGTTGATTTAATATCATCAATAGAAGATGCATTATGTAAACTTGTCGCAATGACACGTACCCCTAACTTCTGTAGTTCTGGAATAACATGACTCAAATCATCACGGACAATATCTAAATGAAAAACAGCCCCCTGAGTAGAACGCAAGGCCTTATCATTGTATAAGTCTACACAATCAGGACTCATGACAATCTGTTTAAAGCCAAAAGCAAGTGCTGAACGAAGAATAGTTCCTAAGTTTCCTGGATCCTGCACACCATCTAAAATAAGAACACGATCATAGTGTTTTAAAATATTATCCTTCTTATGACATACTGCCATAATAGGCTGTGGTGTTTTAGTATAAGAGAGCTTTTCCATAACAGAATCAGACACAACAAGCACTTTATCCTGTCCTTCTAATGATTCATCTGTACTAATAACTAAATCACATAGTCCTGCTTTTTTTGCTTCTTCTACCATATGGAATCCATCTACTAGAAAAAGCCCTTTTTCATCTCTTGTTTTCTTGTTTTTTAATTTTACAAGGTCTTTAATTGTTTTATTATTCACTGATTGAATCATACATGCTTTTCCTCCAATATTTTCATACGTTTCTTATAATCAAACATTCTCTTTTTGACTTCTGCATAGAATCGAGGAGAATGATTTGGTTCAATAAAATGACATAACTCATGCACAATTACATAATCAATCAACTCTTTATCTAAATAAACTAAAGAAAAATTAAATGTCACAAGGTTTAATTGATCATAACAACTGCCCCATCTTCCCTTATATTGTTTAATTTGTATACGTGGCATAGGTCGATTAAATAAAGGAAGATATTCTGCCGTTCTCGTTTTTAAATATTCATAGAGTATCTGAGAAAGATATATACCTAACGCATTTTCTATATAAGAAGTATATACATAAATACTATCTCCATGAATTGCACATTGTTTCTTCTTAATATCTCTGACAACTATTTGATATTTCTTACCAAAGATATAGACATACCCATCTTCTCTCAGATCAAAATAAGGGACATAAGAAGATAATCGTGCATATAAATCCTCTTCATTTTCATATATTAAATCACAAATGTACTTCTCGCTTGTACCAACAGGTGCACTCACCTCTAAATAATTATCTCTGATCTTCACTCTGATTGTTTTCATCTTCTTAAATGAAACAATACAGGGGTATATATGTCCTTTTAATTCAATATTCCATTTTACTCTCTGCATTTTCTTATAAACTCTTCAAATATTTTCTGACTTTCTTTCTCTGTACACATCAACTCAGGATGCCATTGTACACCCCATACAAACTTCTTATGAGGTGCATAACATGATTCGATTAAACCATCTTCACTTATAGCCATAGGTTGTAAATCATTTCCTAGTTCTTTGATTGCTTGATGATGACAGCTATTGACTGGCAGAATAGTTTTATTAAGTAAGCTCTTTAATGGTGTGTCCTCTATAAGAGTAACTGTATGCTGCTTATTGTCATAAGGTGGTTTCATTCTGTGAGTTATAGTACTTTGATATTCTGATGGTAAGTCCTGATACAATGTTCCACCACATAATACATTAAGTAACTGATGTCCTCTACATATTCCTAATATTGGTTTATTTAAAGCATATACTTCTTTAAATAACTGACTTTCTAATGTGTCTCTATAAGGTGTTAAATCTCCACAATTTTCTTTCTTTTCTTCATGATAATAAGTAGGATCTATATCTGGGCCGCCAGTAAAAAGAAAACCATCAAAGTTTTCTGATAATTGTTTAATATCTTCTATATTTTCAATAAAAGGTAACATCACAGGAATGCCTCCTGCATTCATAATACCTTTCATATATCCTGGACGCATCCAATAACTATCTTTTTTCTCATCAAATAAAGGTAATATTCCTACAATAGGTTTCATATGCTTCGCCTCCTGAAACTATTATAAATAGTAAAAGAGCCTCTTTCAAGAGACTCTATTCATGACATATTGCCTTTATTTCTTCTAGATGTTCTAAAGCAAGTGCATAACCATAATCATAGATTCTTTGAATCTTATCTAAATCCTTTTCCATAGAATCAATAATAACTTCTTCTGTTGGTCTTAATACAAGTGCTCTGCCTTCTCTTTCTAGCTTGTCAATATAGTCTAATGTTTCATTATAATGAATATGACGTAAAAGCAGGGCATCTTTAAGAAGTGGATATTTACGAGACACGACCTGTGCTGCAAATCGAGTTGAAAAATTGAGTGTCTTCTTATAACCCTTTGGTCTAGTAAGAATAATCAAAAGCTTCTTATTACCATCTTCTATTGCTTTCTTTACAGGAATAGAATCTGCAATACCGCCATCAAAATATTCATTCTCTCCAATTTGAATTGCAGGAAATACGATAGGAATAGCACATGTTGCCTTTAGCACTGTACAATGACGGTCTATTGTATGACCATCTAGATATTCTGCCTTTCCTGTATTCGCATTTGTAACTCCTACAAGTACTTTAGTATGAGACTTATAAAATGTATCATAATCAAAAGGATTAAGTTCATTAGAAATTGTTTCATAAGCAAACTTTAAACCAAATAAAGAATGATCCGTCTTATAGTTTCTAAGACCAATATAACGAGGATCATGACGATACGTTTTTAGTATCTCAAGATTTCTTCTAGGCTGTTTTGATACATAAGAAACACCATCAGTGATTCCTGCACTTACACCTATACAATAATCAAACATAATATCATGATCATTCAAACAATCCATAATACCACATGAAAAGATTGGTCTAAATGTACCACCTTCTAAAACAATTCCACTCATATACTTATTCCCCCTCAAATAAAGACATTGACTCTGCTGAGTTAACATCTACTATTTTATGGAAATATTCCTTCTGTGTCAAATCCCCCTTCACGACTTGCTTTGCAATGACACCATCTTTAATGTAAAGCAGTTTCTGAGAATAACTGGCAATCATTGGATCATGAGTCACCATAAGAATAGAAACACCATCTTGATCATTGAGTTCTTTGAATATTTCTAATATTTCATGTGATGTATGGGAATCCAGGTTACCTGTTGGTTCATCCGCTACAATAAGTTTAGGATGAGTGACAAGGGCACGACAGATGGCTGCACGCTGTCTTTGTCCTCCTGAACATTCATTTGGATACTTATGAAGTAATGAATCGATAGATAAACGTGACGCTGTTTCTTTAACTCTGGTTTCTATTTCTTCCTGTGGCAAATTGGCAAGAGAAAGAGGAACTGCAATATTTTCAAGAATAGTGAGAGAATCTAATAAGTTGAATTCCTGGAAGATGAATCCAAGGTTCTCATAGCGGAACTTACCTATTTCATTTTCACCCATACTTCTTACTTCAGTATCATTGATATAAACCTTCCCTTTTGTAGGAATATCAATTGTAGATAGATTATTAATAAAAGTTGATTTACCTGCACCACTTGGTCCCATGACACAGATGAATTCTCCTTCATTCATAGTCATAGAGACCCCATGTAACGCTTCAAAGGTATGGCTTGTACCAATACCATATATTTTAGTTATATTTTTCGCAACTAGTATTTCACTCATAGTACGTCTCCGATTTCTGTATAAACATTCTTCTTATAAATATAATAAGTCATCACTGCAAGAACCATCTGTGGAATGATATCCACACCAAACAACATAACAATAAGACCTAAAGTATCTGGTGTATGCATATAAACCTGAGCCATGACAATTGCAAGATAAACAATAGGTATTAAAACAAGTAATGCATAGAAGAGAATCACTTCCTTCTTAATATAAGAAGCAATCTTCTTTCTTGTACAGCCTATCTTATAAAGATTACTAAAGGATTTCACTCTTTTCATAGTTTCTGCAGCATATTTATACATAATTGTGATAGATAATAAGATTGTCATCACAATGTAAGCAATAATGGCAGTCATATATTCTCTTGGTGAATTTTTCTGAGCAATGATCATAGCGCTCATACAAACATTTGTGACAACATAAACAAGAATAAGAGCACCTGAATTAGTCAAAGAAGTAGATAAATGACTTAAAGAAACGAGGTCTAAAGTATGTCCTAAACGTTGACTCTTGATTTTTCTAAGTATTTCTGGGATTGATTGCGATAATACATAAGCCGCTCCTATTCCACCTACAAAACAAGGGAATACAAATCCAGTTGGACTATAAGGAGTCGTAACTAATATAATAATCGCAAATATATAAATGAATGGTGGAAGATAAGAAGGTAGTTTCTTATCCACAACCTTTTCATGAGTTTCATGTAAGAGTGTCTGGATATCATGGCGGTAAACAAAGCCTGAATCTCCTAGAATAGTTACAAAGAAAAGAATCGCAATAGTCATAAGTGTATCTGTATAGGCACGCATAGGAATCATGAAGATAGACTTATGAATATGCATAGAGTGATACATGATTGAATTCACTCCTACTGCCCCTGCCATACCAATCAAATAACCAATAGGTAAAGCAATTAAAGAGATAATGATTTCCTGATAAAACAAGTAGAGTGTTGAATCAAAAAAACTACTGCCACTCATCGCAAGAATCGCAAATTCTTTTGTCTTATGTATACAAAAGAATGAGTTGGCATAAACCATCATTAATCCACAAAACATTATAACAACAAATGCGATAATACTTGATAATGGAACACTGACCTGTGAAAAAGATCCACCACTTGCAGCTGCTGTTTGATCCATTAACGTATCATTATTAATAATATTAAAGAAGACAAATGATACAAAGACAGTAAAAAGAACCGTAATACCATAGGATATAGCTTGTCTCTTTTCACGTTTCAACATCTTACAGGCAAATTTAAATGTCCCCATGGTCTTTACCTCCATGTGTATGGCGATAAGAGTTAATACGTGTCACTCTTAAGATATTTTCTTCTCCAGGAAAATAAACTGGATTCTGTTTTGTTTGTTTGTAGATGTCTATTACTCCTTTCGCATCATCTACAATTTCAGTAAGTTTCATCAAGCCATACATTCTAGGAGGAAGAACATATAAAGGTACACCTGTATCCTTGAAGTGTAGCTTAATATCCATAAGCAGATGTGGACAGCACATCACTACATCATATTGATCAATGACTTCGTGCATCAAGCTAAAGGGTGAGAAATCAACGTGTACTTGATTCTCTAAATGATTTTCTTTAATTTGTTTCTGCATACGTGTAGTGACATAGCTTGATGAGAAGCCACCCCCACAGCAGATTAATATTTTTAATAGATTCATGGTGTATATTATATAAGATTATTTCATAGCACACTATTAATTTTCTAAACCTGAAAAAAACCGACATCAGTCGGTTCATTCTTCATAACACTTTAATCTTTCAAACTTCAGTTTTCTCATAGACTTGATTTTTTCTATATCTTTTTCTAAAAGATCATAATCATAGAGCATATCCTTATATTTACCATAATGTTCATATTGATAAATATAATAAGTCATATACATTTCAATGATTGGCTCAATACCATGATAGTGTTCTAGTTCATAGAGTCCACAAGCAACATAGCACAAGCACATGAAATATTCCAGTTCTCTATTTTCTCCTAGCATTTCGTCTGAAAATACATATGAACTCCCATAAAACATAGGATGAGGCGTATCTTTCTGTGAATCCATTTCCTGATAGACATCATTTCTTACTTCTCTATAATATTCTAGTTCTTCCATAATTACCTACTCATCCCTAAATGCATCTTCATAATCTAGTTTACCTGAATTAAGTACAAAATCCCTGTCTCGCTTCATTTCATCCAGTTCTTCTTGTGTTTCAACATGTACACCTACGATAATCCTGTCTACGTTCTCATAAGTGTGATAGAACATATAGTTCACACCATCATTGAGTGTAGGATATAATTCTGCTTCGATAGTTGCTAAAGCTAAAGATACTCGCAAAGCAAACATAGGATCACCTTTAAAAGAAGGCCCCAAATCATCAAGATGGAACATGCCTCTTGATTGATCTCCGGTTTCATAATCCGTTCTGAAGTCATGTTTAAAATCAGAATATTCGCTCATTTTTTCACCCTCTTGCTCTCAACATCTCTATTACATATATATTTTTTTAACAAAAAAATTCATCATTCGGTTTTAATTGTACCATTTTTAAAATCTCTTATCATTTTTAATATATATTCATTACTACCCATATATGTTTCTTTTCCAAGTACATCTAATGCAGCTGTTGCAACATAACCTATAGGTATATTTAGCAAACATATTTCATTATCTTTATTGTTTTTTATTTCCTCAATAAAGGCTTCATCAGTTATTTTCGCTTCAATTCCTGTAAGAATCGCCTGCATGACAAGTATAGGTTTACCACTTTTTATCTTATCAATAACTTCTATAACTATATCATTGTGCATGTCTTTTAACCTCCGAATATCGAAGAAAAATTGAATTTCAAAATTATCTTCTACTCATCCCTAAATGCATCTTCATAATCTAGTTTACCTGAATTAAGTACGAAATCCCTGTCACGTTTCATTTCATCCAGTTCTTCTTGTGTTTCAACATGTACACCCACTATGATTTCATCAACATTCTCATATGTATGATAGAACATATAATTAACACCATCATTAAGTGTAGAATATAATTCTGCCTCAATAGTAGCAAGTGCCAAAGATACTTTTAATGCAAATAAAGGACATCCGTTAAACTGAGGCCCTAAATCATTAAGATGGAACATACCTACAGATTGTTCACTATTGATATATGACGTTTTAAAATCATGCTTTATATCTTCATACCTATCCATCGCTTTTTCTTTCACTGCTTTTCACCTTTTCTATGACTTTCTGTTTACTTATAAGTTCATTATACACTACATCACAGCCAAAACACTTATATTTTTAAGCATGAAAAAAGTGCCATCTCTGGCACTTTAGATTACTTTGCTAACTGTTCTTTAGCTAAATCAGTTAAAGCCTTGAAACCTTCAGGATCAGCAATTGCGATTTCTGAAAGCATCTTTCTGTTAACGTTAACTTCTGCAAGTTTTAAACCATGCATGAAAGTTGAATATGACATATCGTTCATTCTGCAAGCAGCGTTGATACGTGCAATCCAAAGCTTTCTCATTTCTCTCTTTAACTGTCTTCTATCTCTGTAAGCATACTTTAAAGAATGCATTACCTGTTCATGAGCTGTTTTATATAAAGCATGTTTGCTACCGAAGTAACCTTTAGCTAGCTTTAATGTCTTTTTTCTTCTGCGTCTAGTTGTAAATCCGCCTTTTACTCTTGCCATGTGTATATCCTCCTTAAAATTAACCTATTAGATACGAGACTTGATTCTCTTGTAATCTGATGGGTGTACTAATGTTGACTTAGCGAGATGCTTTTTCTGTTTATGTGTCTTATTATGTGATAAGTGAGATACGTATGCATGGCCTCTCTTTAATTTACCACTTGCTGTTTTCTTTAAGCGCTTCTTAAGACCGCTATGTGTTTTCATTTTTGGCATGATAAGTTTCCTCCTATTTTACTTTGCTTTTTTAGGTGCGAGCATTGCTGTCAATGTTCTTCCTTCTAGTTTAGCTGGCTTTTCAACGACGCAATATTCAGAACATTCCGCAATAAAATCGTCCATAATCTTCTGTCCAAGATCAACATGAGCCATCTGTCTTCCTCTGAAACGAATTGCTACCTTGACTTTATCGCCATCCTGTAACCATTTCAAAGTACGTTTAAGCTTCACGTTCTTATCGTGTACATCGATTGTTGGAGATAACTGCGTCTCCTTGATCGCAACAACTTTTGAATTCTTCTTCATTTCTTTTTGTTTCTTCTGCTGCTCGAAACGATACTTTCCGTAATCCATGATACGACATACCGCAGGCTTTGCCTTAGGAGCAACACAAACTAGATCAAGTCCTGCATCATAAGCACGATTCATTGCGTCTCTCTTGCTCATAACGCCTAACTGTTCTCCATTCTGATCAATAACCAATACTTCCTTAAAACGAATGTTTTCGTTAATTGGATCTTCCTTCTTTACTGGTTTTGTTCTATCATAACGTCTAATAAAAGCCACCTCCGCTTACTTCATATTAAATAAAAAGTGAGCGTACTAGCGCCCACTTATCGTTAGAGTTTAATCTAGTGACATTGGCCCATCGACTGTATCAATCGGGCGAGAAGTAGGCACTTCTTCTTTCCACTTTTTACTTATTCATCTTACCTAATATACAGATGTTTGTCAACAACTTTTTTTAATTTATTTGTTTTTTTCCTTTATCTTTTAGAAGGTTTAAACATCTGTATAAAAGAAGAAGGAAGTGGTGCTTTAAAAGTCATTGTTTTATGTGTAAAAGGATGTGTGAATGCAAATTCATGTGCATGTAGACCTAATCTCTTTAAAGGATTTGTACGTGCACCATATTTCTTATCCCCAATAATAGGATGATTCAAAGAAGCCATATGAACACGAATCTGATTCTTACGCCCTGTATCTAAGAATACTTCCATCATTGTATAATCCTTAGATACTTCTAATGGCTTGTAATGCGTAATAGCCAATTGTCCTTCTTTCGCAATACGCATCTTTAACTGTTTATCTTCCACAAGATGATTCTTTATTGTACCTGATTTGCGGCATTGTCCTTCTAATATTGCAACATAGCCTCTTGTTTTAACATACTTATTCCAGTTATGAGTTAATTCCTGATAAAGCTTCTTATTCTTCACAAACATAAGTACACCAGAAGTATCCTGGTCTAAGCGATGTACAAGATAACACTGCTGTCTCTTCTTACGACAATATTCCATCACCATATAAAAAGCTGTCTGATATTTATTATTACGTGTCTCTTCACTCACTAGTCCAGAAGGCTTATTGATCACAATCATATCATCATCTTCATAAAGAAGTTCAAAAGGAAGATTCGTCTTCTTACCAACTTCTACTTCATCTCCTGGATGTAATTCAAAGGCATGATAAGTCTGTACTTCACCATTCACCTGTACTGATTTATATTTCAATAAACTCTTACAATCATTTCTCTTCTTACGAGTATGCTCTACAAGAGATTCTAATAGTAATTCATCTTTTGTAACTTTATACATTCTTTTCCTCCAGATAACGTCTCACTTCTTCTTCTAAATATTGTGGACCTTTTTCTAATAATACAGAAAGAGGTTCATCTGTATGATTAATACAGCGTACATCTTCAAAACCTGCTTCAAGTAATGTCTCTTTATCTTCACACTTTCCACAAAATGCGACAACAGGTTTATTGTATTTCTGTGCTAAGCGTAAGACACCTATTGGTGTCTTTCCATATAAAGTCTGATGATCCATCTTGCCTTCACCTGTAAAAATAATATCTGCTTCCTGGATTGCTTCTTCTAGATGAACTGTACGACTGACTGCATCAAATCCAGTCACTAATTTACCATTAAGTCCTGTCACTATCGCATAGCCCATACCTCCTGCTGCGCCTGCGCCAGATACACATGAATCATCCTTACCAACTAATTCACTCATTATTTTCGCATAATGCTTCATTGCTTGATCTGTCTTTTCTAGATCTTTTACCTTCTTTTGAGGACCAAAGACATAAGTAGCCCCTTCTTTTCCACATAATGGATTAGTGACATCACATGCCCCTTCTACTTCTATATTTGATAAGTCAAGACGTGTTTTCTTAATATGATCAAGTGTTTCGAGTCCTCTCGCATTCATTGGAATACGCTGATCAAACTGATCAAAGAAACCATAACCCATACCACTTAATAAACCAATACCACCATCATTACAGGCTGAACCACCTAAAGTCAAAAGGAAACGTTTGACGCCATGATCATAGGCATATTTCATCATTTCTCCTACACCATAAGATGTTGCTTCTGTTCCGTTCTTTTCTTCTTCAGTCAGGTAATCAAGTCCACATGCCTGTGCACTTTCTATAATAGCCAAATCATCCATAATAGCAAGTTTTGCATGAACTGTCTTAAATAGTGGTCCCGCTACTTCTATTTCATGAATATCACCATGTAGATAGCGATTCATGACTTCCATTGTCCCTTCACCACCATCAGCTAAAGGACAAATATGTACATTATTATAAGCTCTCTGTACTGCTTCTCCTGCAGCATATGCAGTCATACTTTCTTTAAAAGAATCAAATGCAGCAAGTATTTTCATCATTATCACTCCCTGTATGTATTCTAACATAAAAAAGTTCATGGTCACCCATGAACTTTTAAGATTTTCTTTTTAATAAATAAATATTTTTCTCATAAACAATTACATAAAGAATAATTGATAACACAACTGCAGAAAGTGCATCAATAATTCCATGCTGCTTGATTAAGAAAGTAGAGATAATAATCCCTATCGTAAGAATTGTAGTTCCCTTCTTCATAATACTAGTTGCATGCTTTGATCTACTAAATGCCATGCACATACCAATAGAGTTAAAGATATGAATACTAGGCAATACATTGGTTGGTGTATCAATCTTATAAAGCAAATCAACAAGTATTAACGCAATATTACTATGACCTAATTGTTTTGGTCTAATATCTAAACCATTAGGATAGATGACTGATACCACTATAAAGATTGTCATACCGGTAAATAGGAATGTGATCATCTGCAAGTATTCTTTCTTATCTTTAAAGAAGAAATACGAGAAAGAGAAGAAGATATACCCAAACCAACTGATATAAAAGAATACAAACCACTCATTAAATGGAATCATATGATCTATTGGTGTAGAGATCATATGATATTGCGTCACTGGCATAAAATGTTCAATAAAGAAGAAACATACCAGATAAACTACAAAGTACAAAAGCGTCCACCAATAACGCCAATTCTTTTTCATTAGTTTTTAGAGAATTCTGATAAGATTAATTCCTTGTTCTTATCAGTCGCCCAGTTGATTCCCCACTGATTAGAGAAGAGCAATAAATACTTTCCTCTTAAATCCTGAACTCTCTTTGTATCTGAAGATAAATTCAAGCTATATAGATCAATTTCTTCATTATCAATCCATCTGATGAACTGATATCCAAGAGGTTCTCTCTTGATATTTACGTTATATTCGTTCTTTAAACGATATTCAAGTACTTCAAACTGAAGGACACCTACTACACCTACGATGATTTCTTCCATCGAACCACCAATTTCAGTGAAGATCTGAATAGCCCCTTCCTGAGCAATCTGTTCTACACCCTTAACGAACTGTTTACGTTTCATTGTATCTGTATTACGGATACGTGCGAAATGTTCAGGAGCGAATGTAGGAATACCTTCAAACTTGAATTTATGCTTAGGTGTACAGATTGTATCACCAATAGAGAAAATACCCGGATCAAAGACACCGATGATATCTCCAGAATAAGCTTCCTGGATTTCTTCACGGTCATCAGCCATTAACTGTTTAGACTGACTTAATTTAATCTTCTTATTTCCCTGCATATGGAATACTTCCATACCCTTAGTGTATTTACCAGAAGTAATACGCATGAATGCCATTCTATCTCTATGTGCTTTATTCATATTTGCCTGAATTTTGAATACAAATGCACTGAAGTCTTCATTGAATGGATCAATTGGTCCATCGTCACTCTGTTTTGGCTGAGGAGGCATAGAGTAATCTAAGAAATGATGTAAGAATGGTTCTACACCGAAGTTAGTTAAGGCACTACCAAAACATACTGGTGATAATTCTCCACGATGTACTCTTTCTAGATCAAATTCTGCACCTGCACCATCTAGTAATTCCACATCATCCTGAAGAGTCGCATAATAATCTTCACCAATTTCTTTAATTAATTCAGGATCATCATAATCAGTAATGATTTCCTGTACTTCTTTCTTACCACCCTGTACTGGTACGAAACGAATCACTTTCTTAGATTCTCTTTCATAAACGCCTTTGAACTGTTTACCACATCCAATAGGCCAGTTAACAGGACATGTATCCATACCTAATTCCTGTTCAATTTCTTCCATTAATTCATAAGGGTCTTTGGCTTCTCTATCCATCTTGTTGATGAAAGTAAAGATAGGAATATGTCTCATTGCACAAACCTTGAATAACTTACGTGTCTGTGCTTCGACACCCTTAGATGCATCAATAACCATGACCGCTGAGTCAGCTGCCATTAATGTACGATATGTATCTTCTGAGAAGTCCTGATGGCCTGGAGTATCTAGGATATTGATACAGAACCCATCATAGTTGAACTGTAATACTGAAGATGTAACAGAGATTCCTCTCTGTTTTTCAATTTCCATCCAGTCACTGACTGCATGACGCATATTCTGCTTACCCTTAACCATACCGGCTTCCTGAATAGCTCCACCATATAATAAGAACTTTTCTGTTAATGTTGTTTTACCAGCATCCGGGTGAGAAATAATCGCAAACGTACGACGTTTACTTACTTTATCTACAAATTCTGACATATAGCCTCCTTAAATTACGAATTGACCATTCTTGAAGATCTGTACTGTTTTTCCATCTTGAGTCACAGCTTCAATATCAAGGTCTTTTGTTCCAATCATAAAATCAACATGTGTGAATGAATCATTGACACCATGTTTATATAGTTCTTCTTTAGTCATCTCATAACCGCCCTTAATACATTCATTAAAACCTTTACCAAGAGCAAGATGACATGCTGCATTCTCATCAAATAATGTGTTATAGAATAATAGCCCCATTTCTGATATAGGAGAATCAACAGGCACAAGTGCCGCTTCACCTAAATAATGAGCCCCATCATCAGTATCAATGATGCTTGCAAGTACATCTTTACCTGTCTTAGCATCAAAGTCTACAACACGACCTTCCTTAAATCGAATATAAAAATCATTGACGAGTGAACCACCATGGTTAAGTGGCAATGAAGAATAAACAATACCTTCTGTCTTTCGATAGTCTGGAGAAGTAAAGATTTCTTCTGTAGGCATATTAGGGAATGAATAAACTCCATCAGTTGTAAAGCTTCCTCCACCTGCAAATAAATAGTCTTTATTCATATATACTTTTAAATCAGTTCCTAGACTATTTGTATAATGTAAGTAATCAATAGACATCTCATTAAGTGTCTTCACACGTTCTTCAAAAGATGCACGATGCATCTCCCAGGCATTTAAAGGATCTTTTGTATCTACATAACACACATGATAGATGGCTTTCCATAAGGCTTCTATAGCCTCCTGATTATTCATATCAGGAAATACCTTATTCGCCCACTTAAGAGAAGTTGCACCTACAATACACCAGCGGTCAATACCTAGATCTAAATGATCATAGAATGTCTTAGCCTGTTCATGCATAGCTTTACTGTAAGTAGCCATCTTTAAAGGATCAATACCTTTGAAACCATCAGGATTTTCTGATGTAATAGTAACTACAGCAGCATGTTCTAATGCATACTTATTACGTAGTTCAACTAAATAATCAGGAACCTTCTTGAAATAATCTACATCATTATGTTCATATCTAAGTCTTGTAATATCCTCGTCTACATAATGTGCAATTACATCTAAAGCCCCAGCTTTATAAGCTTCTTTGGCGATAGCTTTCACTAAAGAGGCACATTCAACATCCGCAGTAACTACAAGTTTCTGACCTTTTTGAAGATTAACGCCCTTTTTTACTATCAATTCAGCATATTTATTCATCATATCAATACACCCCATCTCCATTATTCTAAGAATTTTATAATCTTTGTCAACAAAAAAAGCATAACATATTACGTGTTGAATTTCCATTTTTCTTGTTATTATTTTACACATGTGCTATGATATGTATAGCAGTTACACAGGACATTTTGTATTGGTTTTTTATCAGTAGTACACTATCGATTGCAAAAGCCTATAATAAAGTTGCTTGATGTATTGCAATTTACAGGAGGTATGTCAGATGACAGGTAAAGTAAAATGGTTTAAGGCTGAAAAAGGTTATGGATTCATTACAGTAGAAGGACAGAGCAAAGATATTTTCGTTCATTTCTCTGCAATCAACGCTGATGGATACAAGACTCTAGAAGAAGGCCAGACTGTTGAATTTGACGTTGTTGAAGGCGATCGTGGACCACAGGCAGCTAACGTTACAGTAGTTGAATAATCATCATAAAAGGAAAAAGGCTGATGCAATGAAGCATCAGTCTTTTTTTGTCATATAAGCAATTAATAGTTTCATTGTGTTCTCTACTGCATCCACATGTGAACGTTCCATACCATGACTTGCAGCTACACCTGGGCCTATTAGTGCACCTCTAATATCCTGACCACCTCTTAAAGATGCAGAGACATCAGAACTGTAGAATGGATAAATATCAACCGCATAAGATAATTCATTTTCTTTCGCAAGATTAATAAGTGTTGTTGTCATCTGGTAATCATAAGGACCACTTGAATCCTTTGCACAAATAGAAACATCTCTTTCAGTGCAGCTTAAGTCTTTGCCAATACATCCCATATCCACTGCAATGACTTCTTCAATCTCTTCTGGGATATAAGCACATCCATGTCCTACTTCTTCATAAGTAGAAATCAAGAAATACCAAGTATCACGAGGAATAATAAATTCTTCCTTCATTGTCTTTAACAAGCCATATAGAATAGCTACGCTTAGTTTATCATCTAAAAACCTAGATTTAATAAAGCCACTTGGTGTAATTGTAGTTTTAGGATCAATACAGATATAATCTCCTGGCATGATACCTAATTCTTCTACTTCCTTCTTAGATGACACACATTCATCAATACGTACATGCATTGTCATATCAGTTCTAGGGGCATTCTTAGAATCATCATAGACATGTGCACTTGGAGAATTAGAAAGGATAGTACCTGTATAAGTTCTGCCATTTCTAGTTACTATTTTACAATATTCACCATCTAATGTAGGAACAATAGGGCCTCCTACTAAAGTGAATGCAAGTGTACCATCTTCCTTAATACTTCTGACCATTAAGCCTAAAGTATCAACGTGAGCACATAATGCCTTTGTATGATGACCGATACCAGGCACCTTAACAATTAAGTTACCTTTATTGGTATGCATTGTTTCATAACCTAAGGCTTTGACTTCCTTTTCATAAAAATCAATGACTGCTTTTGTATATCCTGTAGGGGAATCAATTAAAAGCAGTTCTTTCGCAAATTCCATTACTTTTAATGCATTCATATGAAACCTCTCTTTCTTACTCATTATAACATCTAAAAAAGATCAAGCATATTATCAAGATAGATTTCTTCTCTCACATGAATTGAATATTCTGGCTTAACCATATAATATAACAGAAACTCTAATACAAGAGCACTGCCTAGACTTCTACCTTCTATCTTAAACTGTGTAAAGCCTAATGGCCTATAAATAGACTGTATGTCTTCAATACTGATAAACGAAGGATTATGCATGGCATGAGAAAAACGATAGCCTTGCTTTGCATTTGGTGCTTTACAAATATGATCAGGGATATCTTTACCCAAATTCTGTAAACTCACCGTTTCATAACATTTCTTTCTATCCTGACATCCTACATAACAGCATTCATTACATAAGAATTCTACTTTATCCTTCTGTTTGATGATAGATAATAATTTAAATTTCTTATTTAAGCGGAAATCAGGCACAACATAGCGGAACTCTTCTCTTTCGCATTCTTCTTTAAACTCATTAAAGTCGGTGATGACTTTAGTGGTTGAAGAGACAAAATAAAGATGTGGATATTTCTCCATCAAATAGTGTAATAAGAGATCAGAGTGTACAATCACACCATTGTTGCCTGCCTCATTAAATAGCCTACATAATGTATTACATTTAGGATCTGAGAGATGTTCTTCTTCTAGCATAGAGTTACTAAAAGTAAGTCTTGCAGAAATATGATACGTCTTCATCAGGTCTAATACCTCACGAGGATTATCTTCTCCTTCTCCTAATCTTCCTCCACCCCATAAACAGTCCATTGGAGCACCATAAATAGAACCTATTTCACACCAGTCATAAAAGTATTCTCTATGGTTATAAAAAAGAGGAAGGAACTTCTTATATAATTCATAGAATTCAAATAATCCTGGTAAATGAAAATAAGCTTTTTCCTTTTTTGACAATTCAATCACATCTTCCTATATTTTATTTTTTAAATGTTATCTAAAAATTTATGAGCCCCTTGTAAAAATAATTCATATCTTTTTTGTGTTACCTCATTATCTTCTTCATTCCAGACTTCAAAGATGTATTCTTTATTATTTTGAATTATAGAGCATAATTGCTTTGCAGTATAATATTCATCATTTAAGTTATATAGTTTTATAATTCGTTTATCTAAAGTTTTATTATAAACATCTTTACTAGTATATCCTTGTATATTCGTTAATAGATCAACACATTGTTCATGGTACTTTTTACAAGGTTTACAAATGTCATCTCCATCAATCGTTAATTTTAAATCAATAGATGGGTTTTCAATAATTTCATTAGCAACCTTATAAAAATCATGTCCCATTTTTTCATCAGGAACAAATCTATCTATCCCCGATCCATATAATTTAATAATATCAATAAAATGATGTGGTTTAATTAAAATTGAGTCCATTAATTAATTAATCTTCCTTTCATTAATTCTTCCAATATTTTTATAGCGATTGCTTCACTTATTTTTGGAAACAACATTGCTCAATACAGCTCCTACAATTAGTAGGATAACACATAAAATCATTGTATCATTTATACTAATAATAGAATACGCGCCTAATATTAAAATGATAGCAGTTATATCAAGTGTTATTGCTAACGTCCTGCATAATCTCATCTTATTTATTTTTTTATCACCTTGGCTTAAATCATTATATCCAGCAATCATATTTGAACCTTTTCCAAAATATAAAGGAATAGAAATAACTATAAATAAAATCGCACATAATAATAACGGTATTCGCATATCAATAATTACTCCATTTCTTTTATTCTATATTAAATAGTTAATTATTATTTAATAATTCTTCTAATATTTTTCTAACATTATGAGCTGCATCTTCTTGTATCTCAATAATACGAGCCCCTCTAGACTTGGCTACTTCTCTTAAATCTACTGATATACCAGTATGGAATGAACATCCTACTACTAAAAATACATCTCCTGGTTGTAATGTATAAACCATTTCATAAGCTAATTGATAATTTGGCGCAGGATCACCATAAAGAACTGGCTTATTGTATAAAGAATAAGCAATATCCATTTCATCATCAGCAGGAAGACCACCATGTAGTTCTAATGCATCACTACCTGCAAGTCTATGTAAGCCATCAATATTCATTGTGATAATAGGAATATGATACTCTGCCAAGGCATAATGTGCATCATTTGGTTTTGCACCATTCATATTCGCTTTTAATTGTCTAATAACTTCATTGTATTCTTCATGATGTCTTTGCGCATAGCTTCTAAACAGTTTTTCTCTGACATCTGGTCTTTCCATAAATGTAGGAATATTACTCTGTTTAGATATTCCTGCACCTGTAAATGCGATTATCTTCATAAGAATCATCTCCTTGTGGCTTATTATAACACTTATAAGAGCCTTAATAAATCTTCTACCTTCTCTAGTATATAATTAGAATCACTCATATCCTTGCTTTCTACACTACCCCATTTTGCAAAGGCAAAATCAATGCCTGCATTTCTTGAAGCAAGAAGATCTGAATAAGCATCTCCAATATAAATAACATCTTCCTTATTTAACCCTAAACGTTCCATACACAATAATAATGGTTCAGGATCAGGTTTATGTTTTGAAGTATCATCTTCTAATACAACAACTTCCATATAATTATCTAGTCCTAAAGAAACAACATCAATATCATACTGCTTCTTATTCTTAGAAGAGACAACGCTAAATCTTAACTTTTCATGCAATGTCTTTAAGACGTCATCCATTCCTTCATAAGGACTTGCTTTATATTCATTGACATATTGTACCCATTTTGCATATACTTCTTCAGGATTATTGACTTCTAGTTCTTCCATGACCTTCATACCTGGATATGAGGCAAAGTGATAGACTTCTTCTAAAGTCCATTCTTCCCCTTTTTCTTCCTGGATAATCTTCTGTAATGGAATCATATTCATATCAAGTGTATTAACTAAAGTATTATCAATATCAAAAATAAGTGCTTTATATTTCACTATTATTTCCTCTCTATTTCTATCACATAAGGTGCATTCTTTTTATTCATCATCTTAAAACTTGATACATTAAATGTATGTGTATCTAATCGAGATACGTAATGATCAATCCACAAAGCTTCTTCTTTACCCTGAGGATGTCCAATATAACAAGTTATAAAAATGACCTTTTTCATATGTTCAACCGCCTTAATAAGAGTTCTTTGAGTAATATCAAGTGTTGTTGTGATGTTATGATCACCTTCAGGCAAATAGCCTAGATTAAAAATACCAATATCAAATGTATCAACATAATGATCAAAATTCTCATGAGAATCACGAATAAGGTGTGCTTTGTCTCCTACGAGTTCTTTTGTACGCTTGAGTGCTTCTTCTTGTATATCAAAGCTATAGACTTTCTTGCAGCATTCAATTAAACTCTTTGTATCATGGCCATTACCCATTGTGAAATCTACACCTATTTCTAAATTATCATATGTATGCATACGTTCATGCACATACTCTACCATACTTAACATGTTTTTCCTCCTTTAAAAAAATCCGGCAAATGCCGGATTCATTATGATTTTAATGCAGGAAGGTCTCCTGTATAAAGACAATATTCTTCTAATGTCCAGTTATTTTCATACATGATCTTAGCAGCTTTTTTACCTACATAACGGAAATGCCAAGGTTCCTGCGTAATACCTGTAATATTAGAAGTACCATCCGCAAAACGTAATACAAAGCCATATTTATGAGCATTTTTACATGCCCACTTATATTCTGATGTATCACCAAATACAAGTCTCTTACCTTCATCGACACTTTCAGAACTCATATCGATACCAAGTCCTGTCTGGTGTTCACTTGCCCCAGGTAAAGCTACGTGCTGGATTGCGTAAAGTTCTCCCCACTTCTGTTTATATTCCTTATAGATTTTACTCTGTTCATCATAAGAACGATAACCACTATTGATCATGATATAGTAGCCTTCCTTTTCACCTGCTTTACGCATAGCAAGGAATGCCTTATAAGCATCTTTTCTTAATTTTGGATGATCACATTTCTTAGTGATATATTTCTTATCAGGTGTGACTAAATCAGATGGTTTATAACTAGAAGGAAGGTATAAGCCTTTCTTTACAAGAGTTGTATAACGTGCTGGATCAGTAATAGTATGTCTAGTCGCTTCTTTAGTAGAATCTCCAATAAATGGATAAGATGTACTTAATACAGCATAGTTATAATTCTTGCTTGATTTATAAGCTTCTTCATATTTATCCATATCCTTGAACTTGAATCCAGATACAGCCATATAATTCTTCATTGTATTATAGCTATAGCCTTTGTCTAGAATATAATCTAAATCATCACTATCAGCTGTCTTTAAGATCGTCCAGATCTGCTTTTCAGTATACCCATTCTTCTTTAAAGCAGGAATCTGGTCATCTAACATTGGTGATAATGTATCTACTACTTCAGCAGCCTTCATCTTCTTATGAAGAGACTGATATTGTTCAAAATCAGCATAATACTTAACATCCTTAGAATGTTTTAACCATGAATCAATATGATCTAAATAATCATCATCAATCACAATCTTCACTTTATCACTTGTTAGCTTTAATACAGCAGACTGCTGAGACCATGAATAGCCCTTCATTGCAAGTCTAATACGTGAAAAGTTAAATGTGATTACTAATACAAGTACTACAACAACAGGAATAACAACCTTTAAGACATTATCCCATCTTATTCTTCTACGACGACTGTAAGGAGAATAATTATAATTTCTCTTTCTTCTCATAATTTTTTTACCTCTTTCTTTATCACGAATAATAGTACCAAACAGGACATTGTTTGTCCACACTCCACCCTTATTATCTCACATTTTCACATAATTTACATATTACTGTTTAATTAATCGAACACAATTGCAAAAAAGGGGATTTTATGATATCTTTTACTAAGTGTGAAAAGGAGGTTTCCCCGATGCAATTAGTTATTTATATATTCATTGCGTTATGTACTCTTGCAATCGCAATTTTATTTACTGAAGTTACAGGAAAATTATTCAAAGCATTACTTGCTTTAGTAGGTGCTGCTTCTACTGGTTACTCAATTGCTTTAGCTGCACGTATGATTGCAAAGTCTACTAAATGGTTCAGTAAACCACCACTAATGAATACTTTCTATATTTCATCTGCGATTGTATTAGTATTAATCATTATCGTTACAAAAGTCATCTTAAAAAAGAAAAACGGTTAAACCGTTTTTTTTATTTGCGCTAAAAAAGGAATGCCTTGCATTCCTTTTACTGACTACTCCCACGGGCAAGCCCATGGGGTTCTTACTATCAAGTTTAGCTTGTAATCGTACATCATTTTCAGACTTTGGAATACAAGTATAAATCTATTTAAGTAAGAACTGTTATTACCAAGCAGTCCAACGACCACATTAACGGTAAATTTCTATCTTTCGATAAGGAAGTATAGTCAATCTCCCTGATGCTTATTTTATACTATTTTGATTCCACTATTCAATACTTTGATTCTATTAATCTTAATTCTTTTAATTATGTGGCTTTCATCCCATAAGCAAGCCTATGGGGTTTTCGACACTAATTAATAACATCTTCTTGCCTGGTAAAATTCTCTTTGCCAATAACCATTTCCTAATGTTGCAACCTGTACTGGTTTACCACTTGAAGGGGCATGTACCATACGGTTACCACCAATATAGATACCAACATGATGAACACCAGAATATGAACCATTTGAACTAAATAAAATAATATCACCAGCCTGCATAGAACCACGATCTACCTGTGTTCCTACACCACATAATGTCTTAGTCGTATTTGATCCAATATTAACACCAGCCTGATAATGAGCCCAGTTAACTAGACCTGAACAGTCGAACTTAGTCCAGTTAGGGTTTGCAATCTGACTCATAGAGTGACATCCACCCCATGAATACATATAACCCTGACGAGTTAATGCCTTGTTCGCAATCGCAAGTCCTCTAGAAGACTGATCTGGACTAGGTGTTGGTGTTGGTATTGTATTCCCTCCACCATTGTTTGATGAACCACTGTTGTTTGATGATCCTCCATTATTAGAAGAACCACTATTACTAGAAGAACTGTTGTTCTTGTTTGGTGTTGCATGAGTTACACCACTTACTTTAGATTCATCTGATGCCTTACTTAATTCAACTAAGTTCTGGGCAATTGTACCAATGTTACTTTCATTATCAGATAAATCACTCTGCTTATCCTGTAAAGCCTTCTGTTCAGCTTCAAGTTTTGCAACTAATGATTTCTGTAATTCCTCAGCCTGACTCTTCTGCGCATTAAGTGCAGTCTGAGTATCTACAAGTGTCTGTTTCTGAATTTCTAACTGCTTCTGTTCTTCTTTGATTTCATTCATTAAATCTGTTTCATAAGAAGTTAAATCCTTAAGAGTTGCAGCTCTTGAAAAGAAATCTGAGAATGAACTTGCATTAAATAAATAATCAACATAGGCATTAGAATTCATCTGACTCTGCATAGAATAAATTCTATCCTTTAATAAAGCCTTCTTTTCATTTAGATTGTTTTCTGCATTTGTGATTGCAGTATTCATATAAGCAATCTTCTGAGTAGCTTCATTGATCTGACTATTTAAGCTATTAATCTTATCTGCTGCATCTGAAATAGATAGCTTTGCACTATCAACACTGCTCTGCTTGCTGCTGATTTCACTCTTTAAGCTTGCACTCTTTGTTTTTAAGTATTTATTAAACTCTTTACAAGTATTCTGATTTGAACGTGTAAGTGTCTTAGATGAACAAAGCTTATAATACTTTGTTTCCTGACCTTCAAATTTATTGGCCGCTTCTACTGTATTCACATTAGATAAAGCAAGCGGAGTCACCATCGCACATGCAATAAGCAATGATACTATTTTATGTCCACTTTTCACAAAATCACCTTCCTTTACGCATAGCTTATTATAACACAACTCCAATTAAAACCCAATCTCATATGTAAATTCACATAATCTTAAGAAGTTTTAGCCTTTCTGATTCTTCATGCTTCAAAACTGTCTTTTCGAGATAGTGACTCCAACAATCTGCATCTTTAATCAGTTCACTATAGACATCATCTATGCGTTCTTTATGTGAATGATTACTGATTGCAGTTATAATAATGTTCTTTTCTTCTTCGCTAAATATAGGATTCAGTAATTCTTTTGCCAATTCACTTGAACGAGTGGCATGCTGGAAACTAGAAGAATAAATAGGAACCGCAATATCATGAAGAAGACCGATAATAGCACATAATTCTTCATCTAGATTTCTTTCTTTTGCAAGTAATAAACACAATGTTTCTACCTGAAACATATGTGCAATAGCATCTCTTTTATAATATCCATGACTTTTTTCATCTAAAAGATGTAATACTTCATCACGTAAGCTAAAGTAACGATTCATCGTCTCAGTCCCTTAGGAAATAAGTTTTTAACCTGATTGCTCTCTTTATAGAAGGAAAGTGGATACCCATCTACAAAGATGACACCAAAGCCTTTTTCTCCTGTTCCTTCTAGAGTTTCACCATGGATATATTTCTTGATTTCTTCACTATCACATGGATAATCGTAACTTCTTTTAACATCTTGTTTAGTGAGAGTTAGGGCAAGAGAATAGCTAGGTATAAATCTATTCTTTCTCGCTTCACCTAAATAGAGCCCATTACGTAATACTCTGATTCCTTTTAGTTCTGGGAAGTTCTTCTTAACTGCATAAAGATGTCCATTATTTTCTATGATGTATGAAGGTACTTTCTTATTGAGATTCTCCTGGTAGAAAGCTTTTAAAACCTTTAAGTCAGCTAGATTAACTGAAGGTTTTATTGTACGTACTTGTTTTCTTGGACTATTGCCTGGTTTTCTTAGTAAGGCGATAAAGTGTCCTTCTCCACGATAATGATGAGGATAACATCTCACTACTTCATCTAGATCTACGCCTGGACATAAACCATTGGATTTATTTAAAGGAAGTAATTCGAAGCCAAGCTCATCCACTGCATAATGAACCATTGCTTCATTTTCTTCATATGAGTAAGTACATGTAGAATAAATAACCATACCACCCTGCTTCAACATATCATAAGCACCTTTTAATAGGTTCTTTTGAATATGAGCACATTCTAATACCTTCTCTTCACTCCATGTATCTATTGCCTGTTCAAGTTTTCTAAACATCCCTTCTCCACTACAAGGTGCATCTAAGACAATTTTATCAAATGCTTCCTGAAATTGTTTAGTAAAGCGCATGGGATCTACATTTGTGACTATTGTATTATCTAAACCAAAACGTTCAATATTCTCACTTAAAATACGGGCACGAGAGGCTTCTATATCATTCGCAATTAATACACCTTCTCCAGTTAATCGAGATGCAATCTCACAGCTTTTACCTCCTGGTGCCCCGCACATATCTAACACAAAATCATCAGGTTCAATAGGTAATGCATCTGCTACAAGCATCGCACTTGGTTCCTGGATATAATAAAGTCCTGCAAGAAAATAAGCACTTCTTCCTGGATGATAGTTTTCATCATAAAGATAACCATTTTCTACAATAGGATGATGTTCTACATAGTTCTTATCTAGTACTCTTTCTACATTTTTCTTATTTCTATTTAAATATAAACCTTTAACTGGCTTTTCTAATAAAGCTTTCTTAAAGTCATCATATTCATCTTTTAATAAAGACTTCATACGGGCATCAAATTGTTCCATAAATTCACGTCCTTTCTGAACTATTATACAAAAAAATAGATGTGTTGACTACTTTGGATATGCTACAATGTGAAAAGGAGGATTATTTAATGAGGTGTTCATGGGCTAAAAGTAAAGAAGCAATCAAATATCATGACCATCAATGGTGTAAAGAAACACATGATGAAAAAATGTTATTTAGGATGCTTGTTTTAGAAGGCATGCAAGCAGGATTATCCTGGGATACTATTTTAAAAAAGGAAGAAGCTTATAATCAGGCATTTGATGATTTTGATTATCACAAAATTGCCTCTTATTCTAATGAAAAAATAGAATCTCTCTATGAAGCTGAAGGGATTATTCATAATCGTTTAAAAATCAATAGTATTATAATCAATGCGAAAGCTTTTCTAAACGTGCAGGAAGAGTTTGGCAGCTTTGATCATTATATCTGGTCTTTTGTAGATTTTAAGGTGATTGATCATCGTTATGTGGATGAAAAAGAAATTCCTGCAAGTGATGCACTGTCTACTAAGATATCTCAAGATTTAAAGAAACGTGGCTTTAAATTTGTAGGTCCTGTGATTATTTATAGTTATTTACAGGCGATTGGTATTTATAATGATCATCTCATGAATTGTGAATGGAGGTAAAGGATATGACACGTATTGATGAAACTATTAAGAGACATGATAAGGGTTATAACTGTGCCCAGGCTATTGCATGTACTTATTGTGATCTTGTAGGTATGGATGAAGAAACAATGTTTAAGGTAGCTGAAGGCTTAGGTCTAGGTGTAGGCTGCATGGAAGGAACTTGTGGTGCTGTTACTGGTGCATGTCTTCTAGCAGGATGTAAGAATAGTACAGGCAATCTAGATAAGCCAAATAGTAAAGCAAGTACTTATAAGTTATCTAGAGAAATCATGCAGAAATTTAAAGAAAAAAATTCTACAACTACATGTAAAGTTTTAAAAGGTGTAGAAACAGGTAAGTTGTTAAGAACTTGTCCTGACTGTATTAGAGATGCCGCTGCTATTGTAGAAGAAGTATTATTTAGTGAGGAATAGTCATCTATTCCTTTTTTTAGACACAAAAAAAAGCTGAGAATTTATCCCAGCTTAATCATTAACAGTTGGTGCCCTTGACCGGACTCGAACCGGTACGGGTTTGAAGCCGGCAGATTTTGAGTCTGCTATGTCTACCAATTTCATCACAAGGGCATTGACAACGTTATTATTATAGTATGCATAAGGGATGTTTTCAAGAAAAAAATGGTTTATTTTGATATGCTTCTCATAATTTTTTCTAACACATATACTATTTGAATAAATTTTCACTCATATAAGTAGCATAAAAAGAAATATTTTTATTTTTTTCTAAATGTATTCGCTTACTTTATAAAAATCATTGACATTTGGTTTTAAGGCTCTTATATTAGATTCATATACAAAAAAGACAGCGAATTGAAAAGAACATTCAGTTTTTGGATTTACAGAGAGTTCCTAGTGCTGAGAGGGAATGATCCATGTGAATGAAATACATCAAGGAGTCGGGATATTGAAATGAAGTAAGTATCCACGGGTACGACCGTTATATCGTCAGAGTATGATAGTACTCACAGAGGTCTATATAGTGATATATGGATAAAATAAGGTGGTAACGCGAAGTCCCTCTCGTCCTTATAATCGAGAGGGACTTTTTATATACCTGGAGGAAAAAATTATGATTATTGTATTAAAACCAAAATGTGATGAAAACGATATTAAGAAAGTAACTGACAAGATTGAAAGCTATGGTTTAGAACCACATGTTTCTACTGGTCATGAAACTACTATTATTGGTGTAATTGGTGATACGACTAAAGTAGATCCTAGAGATATTGAAGTTTCACCTAATGTAGAAAAGGTAATGAGAGTTGAACAGCCTTATAAATTAGCTAACAGAGCATTCCATCCTGAAGATACTATTGTGGATGTAGATGGTGTTAAAGTAGGTGGAG
>ERZ833608.176-NODE-176-length-58197-cov-9.786093_pt1 | contig 58197 bp, 47 predicted proteins | sample MGYA00519694_ERZ833608 | MGnify/ENA primary metagenome ERZ833608 (study PRJEB31850, sample SAMEA3708742) | human gut metagenome | biome: human gut; feature: human-associated habitat; material: faeces | place: China | collected 2014 ... | reverse complement strand
GCATAGGATGCGCAAATTCCTTCTGCATCAGGGGGGCAGCCCCACATCGAGGCGACGCCTACCCACATGTATGCACGAAGCTCCAATAAAAGAAGCCCCCGCAGCTCAAGAAGAGCGGCGGGGGCGCCGGGGACGGGCGGAAGCCGGCCTCAGCCGGCCCTTCGTCTTATTCCCACTCGATCGTGGCGGGCGGCTTGCCGCTCACGTCGTAGACCACGCGGTTGATGCCGCGGACCTCGTTGATGATGCGGTTAGAGACCGTGCCGAGGAGGTCGTAGGGGAGCTCGCTCCACTTCGCCGTCATGAAGTCGGAGGTCTGCACGGAGCGCAGCGACACCACCCACTCGTAGGTGCGGCCGTCGCCCATGACGCCCACGGACTTCACCGGGAGGAAGACCACGAAGGCTTGGCTCACCTTGTCGTACCAGCCGGCGCGGCGCAGTTCTTCGATGAAGATCGCATCGGCTTCACGCAGCAGATCGGCGAACTCCTTCTTCACCTCGCCGAGGATGCGCACGCCGAGGCCCGGGCCCGGGAAGGGATGGCGGTAGACCATCTCGGCGGGCAGACCGAGCTCGATGCCGAGCTCGCGCACTTCGTCCTTGAAGAGGCTGCGCAGCGGCTCGAGGAGCTTGAGGTGCAGCGTCTCGGGGAGACCGCCCACGTTGTGGTGGCTCTTGATCACCTTCGCCTTCTTCGTCTTGGCGCCGGCGGATTCGATCACGTCCGGGTAGATCGTGCCCTGGGCGAGCCACTTGGCGTTCTTGATCTTCGCGGCCTCTTCCTGGAAGACGTTCACGAACTCGCGGCCAATGATCTTGCGCTTCTGCTCGGGGTCGGAGACGCCCGCAAGCGCGTTCATGAAGCGGTCGACGGCGTCCACGACGATGAGCTTGAGGCCCATGTTCTTCTCGAACGTGTCGCGGACCTGTTCGCGCTCGCCCTTGCGCAGCAACCCGTTGTCCACGAAGACGCAGGTGAGGCGCTGGCCGATCGCGCGGTGGATGAGGGCCGCCGTGACGGAGGAGTCCACGCCGCCCGAGAGGCCGAGGATCACTTCATCCTCGCCCACCTCTTCGCGGATCTTCTGGACGGCTTCGTTCACGTAGTTGCCCATCACCCAGTCCGGGCGGCAACCGCAGACGTCGAGGACGAAGCGGTTGAGGATCTCGCGGCCCTTGACGGTGTGGGTCACTTCCGGGTGAAACTGCACGGCGTAGAAGCCGCGGGTCTCGTCGCACATGCCGGCGATCGGGCACGACGGCGTCGAGCACATCACCTTGAAGCCCGGCGGGAGCTCGGTCACCTTGTCGCCGTGCGACATCCAGACCTTGAGCATGCCTTCGCCCGCTTCCGTGCGGAAGTCCTCGATCCCCTCGAGGAGCTTGGTGTGGTTGCGCGCGCGCACTTCGGCGTAGCCGAACTCGCGCTTGGCGCCGCTCTCGACCTTGCCGCCGAGCTGCTGGGCCATCGTCTGCATGCCGTAGCAGATGCCGAGGACCGGAACGCCCGCTTCGAAGACGGCTTCGCTCGCCTGGTCGTTGCTCTCTTCATAGGCGCTCATGTGCGAGCCCGAGAGAATGATGCCCTTCGGCGCAAATTCGCGGATGAATTCCGCGGAGACGTCGTTCGGGTGCACTTCGCAGTAGACGTGGGCTTCGCGCACGCGGCGGGCGATGAGCTGGGTCACCTGGCTGCCGAAGTCGAGAATAAGAATGCGGTCGTGGGTTGTCTGCATGGATGAGAGCTTCCGGAGAAGGAAAATTCTTTCGCGGCGCGCCGCTCCCGGAGCGGGACGTGCGGTGCGCGCGCGTGACTATAACAGAACGCAAAAGGCGCCCGCGCCCGTTCTTGCCGGGTCGGACGCCTTTTGGGGAAGATCCCGGGGCTGAAGGCGGCGCGCCGCCTTCAGCTTCCGGGAGATCCGCTTAGTTAGTTGGCCTGACGATAGTTCGGGGCTTCCTTCGTGATCTTCACGTCGTGGACGTGCGATTCGCGCAGGCCGCCGGCGGTGATCTGCACGAAGCGGGCGCGGGTGCGCATCTCTTCGATCGTGCGGCAGCCGCAGTAGCCCATCGAGGAGCGCAGACCGCCGATCATCTGATAGATGATCGCGGAGATGGAGCCCTTGTAGGGAACCATGCCTTCGATGCCTTCCGGAACGAACTTGTCGATGTTGCCCTGGTTGTTGTCCTGGAAGTAGCGGTCGGCCGAGCCCTTGCCCATGGCGCCGAGGGAGCCCATGCCGCGGTAGGACTTGTAGGAGCGGCCCTGGTAGAGGATCACTTCGCCCGGGGCCTCTTCGGTGCCGGCGAACATGCCGCCCATCATCACGGAGCTCGCGCCCGCGGCGATCGCCTTGGCGATGTCACCCGAGAAGCGGATGCCGCCGTCGGCGATGCAGGGAACGCCCGTGCCCTGGAGGGCTTCGGCGACGTTGCTCACCGCAGTGATCTGCGGCACGCCCACGCCCGCGACGATGCGGGTCGTGCAGATCGAGCCCGGCCCGATGCCGACCTTGACGCCGTCGGCGCCGTGCTCGACGAGGGCGAGGGCGGCTTCGCCGGTGGCGATGTTGCCGCCGATCACCTGCAGATCCGGGTAGTGGGTCTTGACCCACTTGACGCGGTCAAGAACGCCCTTGGAGTGGCCGTGGGCCGTATCCACGACGATGACGTCGACGCCCGCATCCACGAGCTTCTCGACGCGCTCCTCCGTGCCCTGGCCGACGGAGACCGCGGCGCCCGCGAGGAGCTTGCCCTTGGCGTCCTTGGCGGCGAACGGATGGTCGGTCGCCTTCGTGATGTCCTTGACGGTCATGAGGCCGGCGAGGCGGAAGTCCTTCGTGACGACGAGGACGCGCTCGAGGCGGTGCTGGTGCATCAGCTCCTTGGCTTCCTCGAGCGAGGCGCCTTCGTGGACCGTGACGAGGCGTTCGCGCGGCGTCATCACTTCGCGGACCGGAACGCTCATGCGGGTTTCAAAGCGCAGGTCGCGGTTCGTGACCATGCCGAGCACCGTGCCGTCTTCGGCGACGACCGGGAGGCCCGAAATGCGGTGTTCGCGCGCGAGGGCGATCACGTCGCCCACGAGCATCTCCGGCCCGATGGTGATCGGCTCGGCGACGACGCCCGCTTCGTGGCGCTTCACCTTGGCGACTTCCGCGGCCTGCTGATCGGCGGTCATGTTCTTGTGGATGAAGCCGATGCCGCCTTCCTGAGCGAGCGCAATCGCGAGCTTCGCTTCCGTCACGGTATCCATGGCCGCGGAGACCATCGGGATGTTGATCGAGAGGCCGCGCGTGAGCTTCGTCTGCAGCTGCGTGTCGCGGGGAAGGATTTCGGAATAGGCGGGAACGAGCAGGACGTCGTCGAACGTCAGAGCCGTCTGAAGGAGTCGCATAACAACCTCTGAGTGCAAAAAAAAATATACCGTCGGGAAACTGCGGAGCGGTCGCACCGCCGCGTCCGTGAGCGGCATGTTTTATTGGGTTCAGTCGGCGCCGGAAGGGACTGCAGGTCCCTGCGGGCTGAAGGTCCGATTCTTCGAGGGGCGTTGCACCCGTATCTCGAGGGGAAAGGGATATACCGAGATTGATTGCGCACGCAGTCTAATGATTTTTTCGCCCGCCGTGTGGCCCCTGAGAAGAAAAATTTCGGGGCGGCCGGGCCGCGTCCGCTGCGGCCCGGGGCTGCGCTCACGCCGTGGGGTGCCCGGCGTAGATCGCCTCGACCAACGCGCCCCAACGCTCGAGGATCTGCTTGCGGCGCGGCTTCATGGTCGGGGTGAGGAGGCCGTTCTCCACGGTGAAGGGCTCGCGCACGACCGCCACCGAGCGCGGGATGCCGTAGGAGGGGAAGTCCTTCGCCGCGGCACGCACGCGCTTCAGGAGCAGCCGCGCCATGGAGCGGTTCGTGAGCGTCTCGGGCGCCTCGGGGTCGAGCTCCATCTCCGCGCAGATCGACTTCCAGAGCTCGGGCTGCACGACCACGATCGCGCAGATGAAGGGGCGGTTCTCGCCGCAGACGAAGACCTGCTCGAAGAGAGGATCGGCCTGGATCGCGAACTCGAGGTCCACCGGGGCGATCTTCTCGCCCGTCGAGGTGACGATGATCTCCTTGATGCGCCCGCGGATGCGCACGCGTCCGCCGTCGGCGAGGTCGGCCTGGTCGCCCGTGCGGAACCAGCCGTCGGGCGTGAAGGCCGCGGCCGTGTCCGCGGGCCGCTTCCAGTAGCCCTTCATCACCTGCGGGCCCCTCACCTGGAGTTCGTCGCGCTCGCCCAAGCGCACCTCGGTGTCGGCGACGGGGTGTCCGACGCAGTCCGGGTGGTTCATTTGGGCTCCCGTGAAGGAGATGATCGGGCTCGTCTCGGTGAGACCGTAGACCTGCCGCACGGGAAGCCCCATCGCGCAGAAGTAGCGCGCGACCGTGCTGTTGAGGCTCGCGCCCCCGGCGAAGATCGCCTTGAAGCGCCCGCCGAAGGCGGCGCGCACCTTCGCGCCCACGTCCTCGTCGAGGATCGGAAGCACGGTTTCGTCGAGGTTTTCGCGGGTGGAGGGCTCGACGGGGAGCCCGTTTTCGCGGCAGAAGCGCCGCCAGCCCGCCTCGGCCGCCCAGGCGGCGACGTACTGGTCGTGCTCGGAGGATTTGCTGAGCGAGAGCTGCAACTTCTGGTAGATGCGCTCGAGCACGCGCGGCACCGTGCACATGAGCGTCGGGTGGACCTCGGCGAGGTCCGCTTCGATGTGGGCGACGGAGCGCGCAAAGGCCATCGCCGCGCCGTGCGTGAGGGCGACGTAGTGCGCGACCGTGCGTTCGAAGGTGTGCGAAAAGGGCAGGAACGAGAGGTAGACGTCGGTTTCGTCCACGTCCACGCGCCCGGAGATCTGCCGGACGTTCGCGACCAGGTTCGCGTGCGTGAGCATCACGCCCTTGGGGCGCCCCGTGGTGCCCGAGGTGTAGATGAAGCCCGAGAGGTCCTCGGGCGCGGGCTCGGGCGGGAGCACCTCGTCGGGAATGCCGTTGCCGCGGGCGAGCCACGCTTCGACGCCCACGACGTGCACGCCCGCGTCATCGTCGTCGGCGAGGTCGTTGATGAGGACCACTTCGCCGAGGTTCGCGAGCGCCTCCTCGGCGGCCGCCGCGTGGATCGCATTCCAACGCGCCCGAGAGCTCGTCACGAGGATGCGGCTTTCGCTGTCGCCGAGGATGTAGGCGGAGGAGCCCGGGGTGTCGATCGCGTGGAGCGGCACCGGCACGAGGCCGGCGGCGAGGGCCGCCTGGTCGAAGATCACCGCGTCGATGGAGTTCGTGAGAAGCATCGCCGCGCGGTCGCCCGGCCGCAGGCCCGCCGCAAGGAAGGCGCGCCGCCAGCGCATGACCTCGAGGTGGTACTGGCTCCAGGTGACGGAGATCCAGCGGTTGTCCGCGTAGTCGAACTGCCGGAAGGCCTCGCGGTCGGGGAAGCGCGCCACGGTGCGGCGTAGGAGCTTCGGGATCGTGAGGGCGGGGTCGGCGAGAAAGGTGTTGTCGGTCATGCTTGGGGCGGACGGAATGGAGGTGATGGGCGGACGGTCGGACCTGCGGGGGGAGGTGATCCCTCCCGTCAGGCCTTCTTCTTCGGCGTGATCGCCGCGTACATCGCCTCGATCTCGTCGGCGTAGCGGCGCGCCACCTTGGCGCGCTTCACCTTGAGGGTGGGCGTGAGGAGGCCGTTTTCAATCGTCCACGGGTCGCGCAGCAGCGTCACGACGCGCGGGACGCCGTAGTTGGGGAACCCGGCCGCGGCGGCCTTGATGCGCTTGATCGCGGCCTGGGTCGCCTCGCGCGAGGTGAGCGACGCGGGAGCCTCCGGGTCGAGCCCGAGTTCGGTGCAGAGCTTCTTCCACTCGTCGGGGTTCACCACCGCAACCATGCCGATGCAGGGGCGGTCGTCGCCCACGGCCATCGTCTGGTCGAAGAGGCGGTCGCATTCAACGGCGGCCTCGAGGTCCGCGGGCGGAACCTTCTCGCCCGAACTCGTGACGATGATCTCCTTGATGCGGCCGGTGATGCGGATGTGGCCGTCCGAATAGATGTCGGCGACGTCGCCCGTCGAGAGCCAGCCGTCGTCGGAGAGGATCGCGCGGGTCGCGTCCTCGCGGTTCCAGTAGCCCTGCATCACGGAGGGACCGCGCACCTGCAGCTCCCCTTCGGGAGAGAGGCGCACCTCGAGGTTGTCGAGCGCCGGACCGACGGTGGTGGGGTGGTTCGAGCCCACGCGGTTCACCGCGATGATGGGGCTCGTCTCGGTCATGCCGTAGCCCTGGATGATGGGCACGCCGAGACCGAGGAAGACGCGCGCGACGTTGGGATTGAGCGCGGCGCCGCCCGAGATGTAGATGTGGATGCGGTCGCCGAAGACGTCGCGCAGCTTTTTACCGACCTTGCGGTCGAGGAAGCCGGCGACGAGCGGATCCATCCAGGCGCGGCCCGAGGGTTCGACGGGCAGCCCGTTCTCACGGCAGAAGCGCCGCCAGCCCACCTCGACGGCCCAGTCGAAGAGCCAACGCACGAACCCGCTCTGCTTGGCGAGCCCGTCGCGCAGCTTGCCGTAGATCATGTCGTAGACGCGCGGGACGCTCATGAGAATCGTCGGGCGGATCGTCTTCAGGTCGTCCGCGAGCGCCGCGATCGAGCGGTTGAAGGCGAGCGTGAGGCCGCAGCCGAGCGCCATGTAGTAGGACGCGGTGCGCTCGAAGGTGTGCGAGAGGGGCAGGAACGAGAGCAGCGTCTCTTCGCTGCGCGGCTGCAGGCTCCCGAGCACGCCGCGCAGGTTGCTCATGATGTTGCGGTGCGTGAGCATCACGCCCTTGGGGTTCCCGGTCGTGCCCGACGTGTAGACGAGCGCGGCGAGGTCCGTCGGCCGCGGCCCCGGGGGGAGCGGCGCATCGGGCGTCTTCGCGAGGAACGTTTCGAGCGACATCATCGGAATCGGCGCGTCCGGATCGTCGCAGAAGTCGTCGTTCGTGATGACGACGAGCTTGAGGTTGGGCAGCTCACCCGTTTCGCGGATCTGGCGCCACTTGAGCTTCTTGTTCGTGACGAGGATCTGCGCGCCGGAGTCGTTCAGGATGTAGGCGGAGCTCTTCGGCGTGTCGATCGCGTGCAACGGCACGGGCGTCAGGGCGTTGGCGAGCACGGACTGGTCGAAGAGGACCGCCTCCATGCAGTTCGGCAACAGCATCGCCGCGCGGGCGCCGCGCTCGAGCCCGAGGCCCGCGAGGGCGTGGCGCCAGCGCTCGACTTCGTCCCAGGCCGCGCGGAAGGTCCAGTCGCGCCAGGCCTTCGCCTTGGGATCCCAGGACTTCCAGCCGACCGCGTCGGGGCGCTTTTCAACCTGATGGGCGAGGAGCTCCGGAACGGTGGAGAGCACGTCGAGCTCGCGGATTCGGCGCAGGCCTTCTTCTTCTTGGGACTGGAGGGTGTTCATGGCTCTTCTTAGGGTTTGCGGCAGGGCGGTCCCGGAACGTCAGGCGGTTCCGGAGCCGCAGGGCGGCGCGTCGGGCGGCCGATGCGTCATGTTCTTTTCGCGCGGCGGCGCGTCGTCCGGAAGGTTCGTCTCATCCTTCCGGGCGGGCAGGGCCGCCGCTCTTCATTTGCGGCAAAGACGCCCGGGGCGCAGCCGCGCAAAGCCGCGGCGTCACGGGCCCTGAAGCGGGACGTCTTCAGATTGGCATTTTATCGGTCCCCGAGCGGAGCCTGAGGGCGCGGGGCGCAGGCAGGAGCCGCGCGTCGGCGCGTCGGCCCGACGGATGAGGTCCGCGGCGCTGATCCCGGACGCCTCCCGGAAGGCCTCGCCAAACAGGACCTCTGGAGCCCATTTTTATACGTGAAAAAGCGTATTCGCGCCAAATGAACGTCGCCTTAAAATGCACCGAATTGGTGAATTTCATCGGTTAATAACTAATGGAAAACCCTTGAAATGCACCAATAAGATGAATTTTATAACATTGAAGTTAGGGTTTGCATGAGAGATGTAAAAAGCGTAACTTTAGTTCCGCAGCGGAACAAAACAAATGCACATGCGTTGCTCCTCAAGCGCAATAAGGTGGTGTGGTTGGTCCTGCATCATTCTTCACAAGCTGCATACAAAGGGCTGATGACGGAAAGGGACGTCATCAGCCCTTTTTATGTCCGTCGTCCACGCATGTCCGCGTGCGTCGCCCACGGCGCCGCGGCCCGGCGCCGTGGGCGCCCCGCGCCCACATTCCGGGTCGCCGCCTGTGTGATCCGCGCCCCGGCAGATCCGGGTGAGGAGGGACGAGGCTCCTGCACGCCGTTTCGGGGCTCTCCTCCGGAGCCGGGGCACGGCGGTGCGGCCCGCCCTCCGGAACTCCGGAGGCTCTGCCGGCAGGGGAACCCGCCGAGGCGACCAGAGGGGGCGGGAGGATCCGGCAGGTTCGAAAGGCCGCTTTTTTGCACATACATTTGACATAGGTCAAATGCGTCGTGTGGTCGTCACCGCACCGTCATGCGGCGTCGGGGTGCCACGGGCTTTCGGTCCGTCACACGTGTTTCTGCGTAGGTTTCGGGCGCTTCGAGCCCGCTGCGCACGACTTTTCGGACCTTGCTGCGGGGCCTAGACAAAAAAAGCCCGCGGTGCAGAAGCATCGCGGGCTAGAACAACATTCGGGCGCGGCATGCTTGCATTAGCAATGACGGCCGGCTTGACGCTTGGGCGGCCATTCCAATACAGCCCCTCGGAAGCGCCCGATGTCGACGCACGCCTTGCCGGCTCCAACGAGCCGGAAGGAGGAATTGATCCGATATGTATTCTAGGCATTTCATCCTAGAAGGATGGTGAGGATTATCCCTTGCGCCCTCGGAGCGGGGATCTTTCCACACGGAGAAGCACTCCATCTCAAGATCGACGTCGAGGTCAGGGATAACCCTAGGAAGGTCCTCCCTGAAGACCAGGCGCTCCGATGCCCGGCCTTTTCCGGCTGCACGTGTACGTTTGTCTCCATCGGGAAAACACGGGGAGAGGCCCGCTTCCTCGACAAATGGGGAGCGCAACGGGCGGCGCCTGCGGCGGCGCGCCGGGACTGCTCCTCACGGGGGAGGCGCGGAGGGAGGGCGTCCGCTATACTTTCCGCAACGTCTCAGAGGGACCACAACCTATGGTGAGTTCTGCATGGAAGAACTACCATAAGTTGTCGTCCCTTTATTTCATCCTGTTTTTTCTGGAAACTGAACGATGACCAGTGCTCTGCCCCTGCACCTCCTCAAGCGCGATGGGTCCGTGAGGGACTTCGACCCCGAAAAGATCGTGAAGGCGGTCGCCAAGGCCGGCCGCGCGACGAAGGAGTTCGACGACGCGAAGGCCCGCCGGATCGTCGAGGAACTCGTGCTGCCGCGCCTCACGAACCACGACGCCTCGCGCACGCCCTCGATCGAATGGGTGCAGGACGCCGTCGAGCACGCGCTCTTCGACGCGGGGTGCTTCACGACGCTGCGCGCCTACATCGTGTACCGCGAATCGCGCGCGAAGGCGCGCGACGCGAAGAAGAGCTGGGTGAACGTCGAGAGCTCGATCAACGAGTACCTCGACCAGCTCGACTGGCGCGTGAACGCGAACGCCAACCAGGGCTATTCGCTAGGCGGCCTCATCCTCAACGTCTCGGGGAAGGTGGTCGCCAACTACTGGCTCAACTTCATCTACCCGCCCGAAGTGGGCCGTGCGCACCGCGAGGCGGACGTGCACGTCCACGACCTCGACATGCTCTCGGGCTACTGCGCCGGGTGGTCGCTGCGCACGCTCCTGCAGGAGGGCCTGAACGGCGTCTCCGGCAAGGTCGAGGCGAATCCCCCGAAGCACCTCTCTTCGGCGACCGGACAGATCGTCAACTTCCTCGGGACCATGCAGAACGAATGGGCGGGCGCGCAGGCGTTCTCGTCCTTCGACACGTACCTCGCGCCCTTCATCCGTAAGGACAACCTCCCCTACCACGAGGTCCTGCAGTGCATCCAGGAGCTCATCTACAACCTCAACGTCCCCTCGCGCTGGGGCACGCAGACCCCGTTCACGAACCTCACCTTCGACTGGACCTGCCCGCATGACCTGCAGGGCGAGCACCCGGTGATCGGGGGCGAGACCATGCCCTTCACCTACGGCGAACTTCAGGCCGAGATGGACATGATCAACCGCGCCTACATCGAGGTGATGATGAAGGGCGACGCCAAGGGTCGCGTCTTCACGTTCCCGATTCCGACCTACAACATCACGCCGGACTTCGACTGGGACAGCCCCAATGCGCTGCGACTCTTCGACATGACGGCGCGCTACGGGCTGCCGTACTTCCAGAACTTCATCAATTCGGAACTCAAGCCCAACATGATCCGCTCGATGTGCTGCCGCCTGCAGCTCGATCTGCGCGAACTCCTCAAGCGCGGCAACGGGCTCTTCGGTTCGGCCGAGCAGACCGGGTCCCTCGGCGTCGTGACGATCAACTGCGCGCGCTTGGGGTACCTCTTCAAGGGCGACGAGAAGCACCTCTACGAGCGCCTCGACCAGCTCCTCGAGCTCGCGAAGACGAGCCTTGAGATCAAGCGCAAGGTGATTCAGCGCCACATCGATCAGGGGCTCTTCCCCTACACGAAGCGCTACCTCGGGACGTTGCGGAACCACTTCTCCACGATCGGCGTGAACGGCATCAACGAGATGATCCGCAACTACACCGACGACCGCGACGACATCACGACCGAATGGGGCCACGCCTTCGCGCTCGCCTTCCTCGACCACGTCCGAGAAAAGCTCGTCGCCTTCCAGGAGGAGACGGACCACATGTACAACCTCGAGGCGACGCCTGCGGAGGGCACGACCTACCGCTTCGCGAAGGAAGACCGCAAGCGCTTCCCCGGGATCATCCAGGCGGGCACCCCCTCCAACCCCTACTACACGAACTCCTCGCAGCTCCCGGTGAACTTCACCGACGATCCCTTCGAGGCCCTTGAGCGTCAGGACGACCTGCAGCGCAAGTACACCGGCGGCACCGTGCTCCACCTCTACATGAACGAGGCGGTGAGCTCGCCCGAGGCATGCCGCGATCTCGTGCGGCGCGCCCTCACCAACTTCCGCCTGCCCTACATCACGATCACGCCCACCTTCTCGATCTGCCCGAAGCACGGGTATCTCTCGGGCCGTCACGACTTTTGTCCGAAGTGCGACGCGGAACTGATCGCCCGCAAGCGCCGCGCGCTCGAGAAGGCGCAGGCCGCCCGCGAAGCGGCGAACTGACGGGGCAGCGCTGCTGTCGGCACAAGATCCTGTATGTTTCGCCGCAGCGATATGCAGGATCTTGGGTGCGGAAAGGAAAAATCAATCACGCCGGAAGGGCTGCGGCTGATAAGATGGCCTCTCCCCGGAAGAAGGCTCAATGGAGATGAACATGACTCAGGAAACCCAGCAGATCGAACTCAAGGAGAGCGAACGCCAGAAGTGCGAGGTCTGGACCCGCGTGATGGGCTATCACCGTCCGGTGCAGAGCTTCAACATCGGCAAGAAGGGCGAGTTCAACGAACGCGTCTGCTTCACCGAGAAGAGCGCCGCGCACCACGGCGCCATCGCCGGCACCTGCTGCGGCCGCTGACCGCCGGCATGTCCCCCGCATGATTGAAATCCAACCCCGGGAGGGATCGATCCCTCCGGGCGATTCGAAAGCACCCGTGATCCCGGCCGCGCGTCTGCGCGTCGCCGGGATCACCCCTTTCACGACCATTGATTTTCCGGGGAAGCTCTCGGCGGTGGCGTTCCTCCAGGGGTGTCCCTGGAGGTGCATCTACTGCCAGAACCCGTGGATGCAGCCCGCGGACTTCGACCCCGCGTATGAACACGACTCGTGGGAGAAGCTCGAGGCGCTCCTCAGGCGTCGGCGGGGGCTCCTCGACGCCGTGGTCTTCTCCGGGGGCGAGCCCACCGCGGACCCGGCGCTTCCCGCGGCGATGCGCGCCGTGCGGGACATGGGCTTTGCCGTGGGGCTTCACACCGCGGGAATCCTCCCGCATAGGCTCGCCGACGTCCTGCCCCTCACCGACTGGGTGGGGCTCGACGTCAAGGCGCCGCCCGAAGACGCGGTGCTCTATGAACGGGTCGCGGGCCGCAGGCATGCCGCGGCGCACTTCCTCGAATCCTTCCGCCTGATCCGGGAGTCGGGCGTCGCCTTGGAGTGCCGCACCACCGCGCACCCGGACTGGCTCTCCGACGAGAAGCTCCTCGAGGTGGGCCGTTGGCTCGAAGACCGGGGCGTCGAGACCTTCGCGCTCCAGATTCACCGCAATCCTCCCGGGGAGCTCATAGCGCGCTTCCCCGCGGTCGGGGCGGACTATCCGGCGCCCGAGACGATGGACTGGTTCCGGGCGCACTTCGCGCACTTCATCGAGCGGCGCAACGACCGCTGACCACCGTTCCAATAGAGCAAGGGCGGGCCCCTCAGCCGGGAGTCCGCCCTTGCTCTATTCCGCCGCGCTTCGTCGGGGGAGCCGCCGCAGCGCGGCGGCGTCCGAAGAGGGATGCGTCAGCGGTTGATCATCTCCTTGAAGCCCGTGCCGGGGACGAACTTCGGCTTGAGCGCCGCGGGGATGTGTATCTGACCGCCCGTCGCGGGGTTGCGGCCGATGCGCGGGGCGCTCTCGACGCTCTTGAAGGTGCCGAAGCCGATCAGCGTCACCGATTCGCCGCGGCGGACGGCGGCGATGATCTCCTCGAGCATGCTCACGATGATGCGGTCCACTTCAGCCTTGCTCGCGGTGTTGCGGGCGGCTACGCGGTCAACAAGTTCTTGACGGTTCATGATGAGTTCCTTGGAGAATGAGCAGGGTTCGGAGGACCGTCCTTCGGGGCTTGAGGAGGCACCCCGCACGCGTTCGGGTGGAATCCTCGGCGGCGGGACTAAGCCTGTCGGGAGCGCAGGGAAGCCGCGCCACCGCGCGCTGATTCCGACTGTATTGGATCAACTCTAACACCTGCCGGAGCGGCAACTCTCCCTGCCGCCCGAGATCACACGCCCTCAATTTGCGCCTACTCAAAAAAATCCGCTTTCGATCATCGAGCCTTGAAACCGTTATTGGGCGTAATCGAGGGTAAACCCTGTACCCCGAGATAAGTAGATGAGACAGACAAGAAGTGTAAAGGTAATCTAAGGACGACTTTGAGGAAGCTCAAATGGTGCAAATTTTTACATGAGAAACAGTCCGTATTTCCTGCACGGTCGGGTTTTCCATGGGACAATGTCTTCGTCGCGAGAAATCGCGACAGCTGTCTCGGGCAACTGAGACATCTCCTTTGGTGGTATTTTCAGAGTCATTGCTTCGGTGCAGACCCGGCGTAGGACGGTGGAGTTCTCCACCGCGTTCGTCTGAAGGCCATTCGGCGCAGAATCCGGATGTTCTTCAGACGAAGGCCGGTTCGTTAGAGCCGACAATGACTCTTTTTTTGTCTGCAGCAAGCGCTGCGCCTTCTCTGCGGTCCCCTTTGCGGTCTTCTCTGCGGACTCTTTCAGAGGCCTCTGCGCAGCCCTTCGGACTGCCTCAGCGCTCCCGGCGCGGGATGAGCGCTTCGAGGAGCTCCTTGGGGCGCGCTTGAGCGAGGAGCGCCGCACCGTCGCGGCGCTCCTCCGCCGTGAGCTGCCCTTCCAACATCCGCGCGAGCGGCCCCGAATCCGCGTCGCCGAGGCGCTGCGCCCAGAGAAAGAGCGTCCAGGCGCGCGCGGGGGAGAGCGGGAGGCCGTTTCCGGTCATCAGAAAGCCGGCGAGCATCGCGGCGGCCTTGGCAGAGCCCCCTTCGGCCGCGCGGCAGAGCCACCGCACGGCCTCGCGCTGATCGACAGACCCGCCCGCACCCGACCAACTCGCCACGCCGATGCGGAACTGCGCCTCGACGATGCCGGAGAAGGCCGCCTCGCGCATCCAGCGGCGGCTCTTTGCCGGATCACGCGCGCCCGCGTCGCGCCGGCGCAGGAGTTCGGCAAGTTCGTACTGCGCGGCCGGAAGTCCCGCCTTCGCCGCGTCTTCGAGCCACTTCGCCGCGGCTTCGTCGTTCTTCTCAGTCCCTTCCCCCTTGCGGTACATGCGGCCCGCGGCGAGCGCAGACGCGGCGTCGCCCTGCGCGGCGGCGAGTCGCAGCCAATAGAGCGCCTTCGCTTCGTTCTTCGGCGTTCCGACGCCCAATGCACAGGCCTTCGCGAGGTCGGTCTGCGCAGGCAGGCTCCCGCGGAGCGCCGCCTCTTCGAGAAGCCGCACGCCTTCGGTGAGGTTCTGCTTCATCCCCTGGCCGCGCAGGTGGAGGAGTGCGAGGAGGTGCAGGCCCTCCCGGGAGCCTGCGGCGGCGGACTTCCTGAGGAGCAGCAGCGCGCGGCGGTTTTTGCGCGCGTCGGGGTCTTCGGTGAGGAGCCGCCGCGCGAGCTCGGCCTGTGCGGTCGGGTCTCCCGCACGGGCCTGCGATTCAATGCGCTCGAGCGCCGCGATCGCCTCGCCCCCGGTGAGGGGCCGCGGGCGGGCGACGCCGCCCAGAAGATCGAGCACGGGCTCGGTGAAGGCGGCCGGACGGGGAATCTCAAAGAGCGGATCCGGGCGCTTGGGCATGACGGGGGGGGGGGGGGGGAGGGAGTGCTACTTGCCCGCTTCGCCGCTCTTCGGGGCGGCGGGCGGCAGGGGTTCGACCACCGGGTCGCCGCCTTCCTTCGGAACGCGGATCACGACGCCGGAGTCGTCGGCTTTGGGCGCCTCGACGCCGGGCATCGGGTCGATGCCGGCCAGGGCGAGGCCGACGGTGATCGTGAAGGTGACGAGGCTCCATGCGACCCAGCCGCCGAGCCCGAGGAAGATCGGCCGGCCCATGGGGAGCGGATCGTAGTCGCGGCCCACGACGCGCGCGCAGTGTGCGAGCTGCTGCCAGCCCGAGGTGAGCATCCACGCGCCCCAGAGCACGATCAGGAAGTAGGGCCCGAGCCAGTTCATCACGGGCTCGTTGCGGAAGATGGTCTGCATCACCAGGTAGACGAGGAGGAGCCAGAAGGTCGAGCGGATCCACATCCGGCTCGCCGCGGCGTTTTCCGGTTTGCCGAGGTTCATCCAGTTGCGCGCCTGGAGTGCGGCGCCGAAGATCGGCGTGAAGATGAGCGCGGCGGCGCAGACGAGCTTGGGGTTGTAGAGGGCGGGACGCTGGGACATGGCTGCAGGACGGGAATGACTGTTTCTCCGAGCCCGAGATTGTACCAACGGGTGGCCCTGCGCCCGAAGCCGGAGAACTGCGTTAACCTTTTCCTTCTCGACAACGCACGCAGAACCAGCCATGGTCTCCAGGAAAGCATCCGCGCGCATGAGCGCTCTTCTTTCAGTCGTCTTCGCCGCCGCGCTCCTTGGCGGATGCGCGGGCGGGCCCGTGCTCGACGCGGACCTCTCGGCGCGCTCGCAGGACCCCGCGGGCCTCGTGACGGGGCTTCCCGCCCAGGGCGAGACGGTCTGCCTCGCGCCGGGGACGGAGAATTCGAGCGAATTCGAGCTGGCGCTGCGCCGGGCGCTCCACGACCACGGCTACCGCGCGGTGTTCCTGCAGCCCACCGAGGAGCCCGACGCGAAGCGCTGCCGCTTTCATCTCCTCCTCACCGGCGCGCGCGTCTGGACGCCCGGAGACCTCCCCGAGAAGATCACGCTCGACTACCGCGACCTCTACACGGGCGAGACGCAGCGCGCCCAATGGCGCCGCACGCCCGCCGAACAGGCCTGGCGGCGCACGGGTACGGGGGCCGCTGGGGACGACGCCTCCAATCCCCTCGTCTCGGGCCTCTACGGCGACGTGAACCTCATCATGCGCCACCTCGTCGACCAGCTCTTTCCCTTCGTGCGCTGAAGCTCATTCCAACTTTCGCCGCGAAGTATGTACTAACGTCCGCCGATGCGGGAGCAGGCCGCCAAAGCTCTCCCCTGAGGGGTAGCATTATCTCTGTTGAGGTCGGCTCATCCGGTTTTGCAGCCCCCTCCACCCCGAATCCCTCACGGGAGGCGCGGCGGCCGCTCGCCACGGGCGCGCCGGCATGGAGACCCTTCTCCGTCGTCCTCCCCGCCCCAGACGAAGCCGTCATGACCGAGCCCAACGAGACCCCAGAAAAGAAGAACAATCCCCCGGGAGCGGAGCGCGCCCGGGCGCGCGCCAAGCTCGAGGAGGCGCAGCACGCCGAGCACGAAGCGGCGGACCTTTATGATGAACCTCACGAGATCGACTTCGAGGGCGCCGAACCCAGCGCCCCGAAGGCGGCGCGGGAGGCCGAGGAGCAGCGTGAAATCCGCGCCAACTGGAAGACGACGCTCGCGATCCTCACGGCCGCGACCGTGCTGATGTCGCTCTCCTACACGATGCTCATCCCGTTCCTGCCGATGTACCTCCTCGAGGAGCTCCACGTCAGTCAGGACGACGTCAACCTCTGGTCGGGCCTCGTCTTCTCCGTCTCGTTCCTCATCTCGGGTGTGATGGCGCCCATCTGGGGCGCGATGGCCGACAAGAAGAGCAAGAAGCTCATGGCCGTGCGCGCGGCGATCCTGCTCTCCATTTCCTATGGGCTCGGAGGGATCGTCCAGAACGAGTGGCAGCTCCTTGCGGTGCGCGCCTTCCAGGGCTTCGCCGCAGGCCTCTGGCCCGCGTGCCTCGCGATCATCTCGAGTTCGGTCCCGAAGGAGCGCCTCGGGTTCTCCCTGGGCACCATGCAGGCGGGCCTCACCGCGGGCGGCGTGATCGGGCCCCTCGTGGGCGGTCTTCTCGCTGAAGCTTTCGGCATGCGCGCGACCTTCTTCCTCGGATCCGCGTCGCTCTTCATCATCTCGCTGCTGATCATCTTCAAGGTGCGCGAGCCGAGGCGGAAGAAGCCGGCGGCCGACGCCCCGGCGCGCCCCAAGACCAATCTGCTCAAAGTTCCCGTGGTGCAGCGCATGCTCATCACCGCGGGCGTCGTGCAGATGACGATTCTGCTGCTGCAGCCCGTGCTCCCGCTCTACGTCGGGGAGCTCCAGGGGAGTATGGATCGGCTCGTCCTCGTCACCGGCATCCTCTTCTCGGTCGTGGGCGTCTCGGGCGTGATCGCCTCGCCCATCTGGGGCGTGGCGGGACAGAAGTTCGGCTACCGGCCGGTCCTCTACCTCGCGCTCCTCGGGTCCGCGGTCTTCGGCATGGTGCAGGCGATTCCCGACACGCTCATCGCGTTCGGCATCTGGCGCTTCATCGGCGGCCTCGCCTTCGCCGGGATCTTCCCCGCGATCAACGCCGTGCTCACGAACTCCACGGGTCCCGAGGATCGCGGCCGCATCTTCGGGCTCTCCTACGCCGCGCAGCAGGTCGGGAGCGTGATCGGGCCGATCGCGGGCGGCGCCTTCGCGATGTGGTTCTCGATCAAGGCGGTGGTCTTCCTCTCGGGCTTCGTGTTGATGCCGATGGTGGTCTGGCTCTACCTCAAGCGCCCGCACGTCGAGCCCTCGATGCGCGGCGTCTCGAAGAAGTTGTGAGCGCGGCCCGAGCCCGCGGCGGCGCCGCGGGACCGCTCCTCCCATAGGCTACGCCTTTCGGCAGGATTGCCCGGACGGAAGAGCCTCTCCTACAATGCGCACCGTTAGTGTTCGTTTGATATTCGAACGACCGGGCCCGCCCAAAGCTTCGGCGCAACCGCAGGAAAAGTCCGATCCGACGACCCGTTTACGGTGGCGGAGGATGTCGACTGGTGAAGCGGTGAAGATGGTGAAGCGGCGAAGCGCCCGGATGAGACATCTGGGGCCAACGTGGACATATTCCTCTACATCGTTCTCGCGCTGCTTGCGGCGCTCGCCATCTGCGACCTCTTCGTCGGCGTCTCCAACGACGCGGTGAACTTCCTCAACTCCGCCGTAGGCTCGCGCACCGCGCCCTTCTGGGTGATCCTCGCCGTTGCGAGCGTGGGCGTGCTCCTCGGCGCCACCTTCTCCTCGGGGATGATGGAGATCGCCAAGACGGGCGTCTTCGTCCCGGAGATGCTCACCTTCAAGGAGGTGATGGTCATCTTCTGCGCGGTGATTGTGACGGACGTGCTGCTCCTCAACACCTTCAACTCCCTGGGGCTGCCGACCTCCACGACCGTCTCGATCGTCTTCGAGCTCCTGGGCGGAACGCTTGCCGTCGCCTGCTGGAAGATCTGGACGAGCGGGGCGCCGATGACCGAGCTCGGGCAGTACGTCAACTCCGGCAAGGCCCTCGCGATGATCATGGGCATCCTCGTCTCGGTGATCGTCGCCTTCTTCTCGGGCCTCGTCGTGCAGTACGTGCTGCGCCTCATCTTCACCTTCCAGTATCAGCGCATCTACCGCTGGCTCGGGGGGCTCTACGGCGCGGCCTCGCTCACCGCGATCCTCTACTTCCTCGTGATGAAGGGCGCACGCGGCGCGAGCTTCATGCAGATCGAGTGGATCGAATGGATGGATGCGAACACCGAGGCGATCCTGATCGGCGTCTTCGCCTTCTGGTTCGTGGTGCTGCAGGCGGCGATCCTGCTGCTGCGCGCGAACATCTTCCCCTTCATCATCCTCGCGGGCACCTTCGCGCTCGCCTTCGCCTTCGCCGGCAACGACCTCGTGAACTTCGTGGGCGTGCCGGTCGCGGCTCTGGACAGCTTCAACATCCTGGCGGCGACGCCCGGCGCTGATCCCGCGGAGATGACGATGAGCGGGCTGCGCGAAGTCACCCACACCCCGACCCTGATCCTCGCGTTCTCGGGCATCGTGATGTGCCTCACGCTCTGGTTCTCGAAGAAGGCCCACCGCGTGATCCGCACGTCGGTGAACCTCTCGTCGGCCACGCGCGGCGGCAAGGAGCAGTTCGGCTCCTCGCTCCCGGCGCGCGTCATGGTGAGGAGCGCCCTGCGCACCAACGAAGTGATCCATCAGATCATTCCGCGCTCGGTCTTCGCCGCGATCGACACGCGCTTCGTGAAGCCCCGTCCGAAGTCGGGCGAGACGGAGCTGCCGTTCGATGAGCTGCGCGCGAGCGTGAACCTCGTGCTCGCCGCGACGCTGATCGCGACCGCCACCGCGATGAAGCTCCCGCTCTCGACCACCTACGTCACCTTCATGGTCGCGATGGGGTCATCGCTCTCCGACCGCGCCTGGGACCGCGAGAGCGCCGTCTACCGCATTTCGGGCGTCCTCACGGTGATCACGGGGTGGTTCCTCACGGCCTTCACGGCCGCGACGGCCTGCGGGTTCGTCGCCACCTTGATGTCCCTCTGGGGGCAGCCCGTGATTCTCATCGGCATGCTCACGGCGCTCGCCGTCATCGTGAAGACCAACTTCCTCACGAAGGGTGAACCCGAGGAGACCATCGAAACGACGCGCCAGATCGACCGCGGCGACCAGGAGTCGATCTGCGAACTGCTCACCACGAACGTCAACGTCTACGTCCACCGCACGCTCACGGACTTCGCCGAGGGGCTCGAGGCGTTCCTCCACGAAGACTCCGAGGCGCTTAGGCGCTACAAGGCCGACGCCATCTCGCTCATGGACGAGATCTCCGAGCGGCGCAGCGCCTACTACTCGATGGCGCTCCAAGGGGGCGGCAAAAAGCGCGACCGCGATGCGCGCAACTTCTACTACCGCGCCTTCACGAGCATGAAGGAGGTGAGCCATTCGCTGCGCGATCAGCTCGGCGTCGCCGAAAACTACGTCGCCAACAGCCACTCGCCCTTCACGGGGAAGATGCGTGAGAACGCGATCCTGCTCGCCAAGGACATCCAGCAGGTGCGCGACGACTTCACGCCGCAGGCCTGCACACGGATCCTCGAACACCTCGACGAGGCGCAGCAGAGCTTCCTCGTGCAGATCGGCGACGAGCACATTTCGCTGCGCAAGAGCGAGCTCTACCTCGGGTTTCTGCTCTTCGCCCGCGAGCTCCTCAACCGCTTCATGATGGTGAAGCTCCTGCAGACGGAGCTTGAGGCGGAGACCGCGAAGACCGCCGCGGCCCTCGCCGAAGGCCGCAGGGGCGGCGGCTCCAACGGCGCGTCTAGTCAAAGCGCTTGATGCGGCCGATTCCGTCCTTCCATAAAATCTTCCGGGCCGGTCCTCACGATTGAGAGCCGACCCGGATTGTCTTTGCGGCGCTCCTCCCTTTTCAACGGGACCAGACGCCCTCCCTGCAAGTTTGAGGAAGAGGTCAACTACCCCGGCCTGAAGGCCGAGGCTTGTGAAAGCAGGTCTAGTTGACCAGCCTCAGTTCTTTAAGAACTACGTTGCAGACAGGTTCAAGACCCACTCCGGGATGCTTCCTCAGTTCCGGACCCTGGAAGTCTCGAAAGCAGACAAGCATTGGGTACGCACGAAACGGTTCGAGATGCAACGCCGGTCTGCAACATTGGCGAGGGGAGACCGCCTTCGGGCGGCGTCACGGGCTTCATGCCCGATTCAACCGTAAGATTCATTTTTTCATGTCAACAACAGTCTTCGTATTGGACAAGAAGAAGCGGCCGCTGATGCCGTGCCGCCCCGCAAGGGCGCGGCGGCTTCTGCGGGCAGGCCGAGCAAGGGTGGCGGGGCTGCATCCCTTCACCATCCGTCTCGTTGACCGCACGCGCGGGGAGTCGGAGGTTCAGCCCGTACTCGTCAAGATCGATCCCGGCTCGAAGGAGACGGGCATCGCCGTGGTGAGGGAGGACGAAAAGAAGCACCATCATGCACTCGCGTTCTTTGACCTTGTGCATCGGGGAGCGGCCATTCGCGACGCCATGCAGGCGCGCAGCGCCTTCCGGCGCCGCAGACGATCGGCCAACCTGCGCTATCGAGCCCCCCGCTTCAACAACCGCCGGCGGCGAGAGAAGTGCCTGCCGCCGTCGCTGCAGCACCGGGTCGATTCCACCCTTTCGTGGGTGGAGCGGATCCGGCGGTTCGCCCCGGTGAGCGGCATTGCCGTGGAGGTCGTGAAGTTCGATACGCAGAAGCTCCAGAACCCGGAGATCTCCGGGACGGAGTATCAGCAGGGCACGCTCTTCTCCTACGACGTGCGCGAGTACCTGTTGGAGAAGTTCGGTCGGAAGTGCGTCTACTGCGGCGCAGAGAACGTCCCGCTCAACATCGACCATGTAGTCCCCCGTGCGGCGGGCGGTTCCGACCGTGTCTCCAATCTCGTCACAGCCTGCATTCCGTGCAATCAGAAGAAGGGCGCCAAACCGGTCGAGGCCTTCCTCAAGGGCAGGCCCGAAGTGCTCGCGCGGGTGAAGCGGCAGATCAAGACCCCGCTCAGAGATGCCGCCGCCGTGAATGCGACGCGGCGGGCACTCTACAGGGCGCTTCAGGCCACCGGCCTGCCGGTTGAGTCAGGGGCGGGAGCGCTCACGAAGTTCAACCGGCATGTCTTCGACGTGACGAAGGAGCACTGGAACGATGCGCTCTGCGTCGGGCGCATCAGCGGCGTGCACATCCCGAAGAACCTCGACATCCTTCAGGTGCGGTGCACAGGGCGTGGATCCCGGCAGCGAACGCGCCTGACGAAGTTCGGCTTCCCGCGCGGCTCGCCTGATGCGGCAAAAGCGTGTGCATGGGTTTGCCACGGGCGACATGGTGGAAGCCGTCGTTCCTTGCGGAAAGAAGGCCGGATTCTGGCGGGGCCGCGCTGCCGTCCGGGCATCGGGCTTCTTCAACATTCAGACGCTCAAGGGTGTCGTACAAGGCGTCAGTTGGAAATACTGCCGGTTGATTTCACTCAACGACGGATATGGGTATGCGTGGTTGCGCCCCACACCTCATTCCTCCCCTGCCTGAAGTCAGGGGTCTCCTGAAGTTTTTTTTGACGAGGACGGCGCTTCCTTCCCTGTCTGAAGACAGAGGTTTCCGCGCCGATTTTCTATGAAGCCCATCATCGGCGTGACCGCGGCCCTGAGGCCCGAAAGCATCATCGGCGTGAGGAACCAGTACCTCGAGAGCGTGACGCGGGCGGGCGGGATTCCGGTGCTGCTCCCCATCACGGCGCCTGAAGAGGACCTGCGCGCGGTGTTCGACCGCCTCGACGGCCTCCTCATCACCGGGGGCGCGGACGTTGATCCCGCGCGCTACGGCGAGGAGAAGCGCCCCGAGTGCGGCGCCGTCATCCCCGAGCGCGACCGCGCGGAATGGATCTACGCGGGGCTCGCGATCGAGCGCGACCTCCCGACGCTCGGCATCTGCCGCGGCTGCCAGGTCCTCAACGTGGTCTACGGCGGCACGCTTTATCAGGACATCGAGACGGCGCTCGGCGTTCCCAGAGGCGTCCACGCCCAGGAGGCCGACTACGCCGTGACGACCCACGAGGTGGTGGTCGAACCGGGCACGCTCCTCGACGCCGTCGAGGGGCTCACCGAAGTGTCGGTCAACAGCAAGCACCATCAGGCGGTCAAGGACCTCGCCCCTGCGCTCAGGCTCGACGCGCGTTCCAAGCCGGACGGCATCATCGAGTCCTTCGACGACCCGACGAAGCGCTTCATGCTCGGCGTGCAGTGGCACCCCGAGATGCTCTCGCACCTGCGCCCCGAAGCGCAGGCGCTTTTCAACGCCCTCGTGAACGCGGCGGCCAGTCGCCCGCGCCGGGTGCGCAGCTGACGCGTCCTCCCGCCCGGTCCCTCCCTGAAGCCGTCTCGCCCCTGTCGCAGGCGGCTCGTTTCGTCCGCTCCAGCTCATGTCTACGGGCGAAGGGCGGCGGGCGTCCGCGCACCGCTCTTTCTCCCATCTAGATAAAACGCATTACATCGGTGCGCCGGAGTCATACACGCCGCAAATTTCCCGCCCCTGCAGGGGAAAAAGGAGCGTTTAGAGGAAGTTGCGGATCATAGAATTCCGGAAATGAAGTGCACGAGGGAAGCGCCCGGACGAGGTGCGGCGTGCATTTTCCGGAGATTCCAATGCTTTACAACTTCATGTCCGCCTTTGTGGCCTGCCTCGTGGTGGTCCTCATCGGCGACTGGCTTTCCAAGCTCACCCGCGGGTGGGTGCCCTCCGTCTTCATTTCGGCCGTGGTCATCCTGATCGGCTTCTGGACCTTCCTGCCGAAGACCATCGTCGCCGACGCGAAGATCCTGCAGCTCGGCTCCACGGTCGCGATCTTCCTCCTGATCGCCCACATGGGTACGCTCTTCTCCCTGAAGCGTCTCCTCGAGCAGTGGAAGACCGTGGTCATCTGCCTCGCGGGCTTGGTCGGCATGAGTGGCCTCGCCTGGGTGCTCTGCCCCTTCTTCATGGACAAGACCCTCGTGATTACGGGTCTGCCGCCGCTTACGGGCGGCATCGTCGCCACGACGATGATGCAGAAGGCCGCGCAGGAGGCCGGGCTCCATGAGGCCGCGATCTTCGCGATCTCGATGTACTGCATTCAGGGCTTTGCGGGCTATCCGCTCACCGCGATCTGCCTGAAGCGCGAAGCGAAGCGCCTCCTCGCCGAATACCGCGCTAACGCCGCGGGCGAGGGTGAGGCGGTGGACAGCCGCCGCACGGTCGCGGCCGCCCTGGCGCTCCCCGAAACGGAGAGGAAGGGCCCGCTCTCGCTCCCCGAATCCTGGAACACGCCGTTCTTCGTGCTCCTGAAGCTTGCGCTCGTGGGTTGGCTCGCCATCGTGGTGGGCATCCTCACGGGCGTCTCGGGCGCGATCTGGGCGCTGGTTCTTGGCGTCGTCGCCTGCCGCCTCGGCTTCCTTGAGCCCTCGGTGCTCGACAAGACGGGTTCGAAGGACCTGCTCTTCTTCACCCTGATCATGTTCATCTACTCGGGCCTTGCGGACACGACGCCCGACCTCCTCTTCGGCCTCATCGGCTCGATGTTGACGCTCCTCGTGATCGGCCTGGCCGGCATGGCGATCGTCGCCTTCTTCGTCGGCAAGATCCTGAAGATCTCGCCCTGGCTCGGCTTCGCCAACTGCCTCACGGCCCTCTACGGCTTCCCCTTCGACGCGATCATGACCGAGAAGATCTGCCACGACGAAGGTCGCGACAAGGCGGAAGTGGACTTCCTGATGAGCCGTCTCTTCCCGTCGATGATCGTCGGCGGCTTCGTGACGGTGACGATCACCTCGGTGGTGCTCGCGGGCATCTTCGTGAAGTTCCTCTGATTTATTTCCAAGTGAAGGCGCGGCTCCGCCTGCGCGCCCCGGGCCTGCGCTCCCGCAGGAAGCCGGGGCGGGCGAAGGGGAGCGACGCGCCTTCCGTTCGTTCCGATCGTTTGAAAGAGACAAAAAATGACACTCCAAGACTTGATGGCGAAGTACGCCGACTACCAGGTTGAGATGCGCCGCCACTTCCATCGTCATCCCGAAGAGAGCGCGAAGGAGGTGAAGACCGCCGAGCGGATCAGAAAGGAGCTCGACGCGATCGGCGTGCCCTGGAGAGTCTGCGGCATGGGCACGGGCACGCTCGCCCGGATCGAAGGCAAGCTCCCGGGGAAGACCATCATGCTGCGCGGCGACATCGACGCGCTGTCCGTCACCGAACAGACGGGGCTGCCGTTTGCGAGCGAGAACAAGGGCGTGATGCACGCCTGCGGCCACGACTGCCACATCTCGATGCTGCTCACGGCCGCACATATGTTGAACGACATCAAGGACCAGCTCAAGGGCACCGTCGTCCTCGCCTTCCAGCCGGCCGAAGAGATCGGCCGCGGCGCGCAGGCGATGATCGCCGAGGGCGCTCTTGAGGGCGTCGACGCCTGCTTCGGCATGCACGTCTGGTCGAGCGTCGAGGCCGGCAAGATCGGCATCCGCCGTGGTCCTGCGATGGCTTCGGGCGACCGCTTCAAGGTCACCGTGAAGGGCTTTTCCACCCACGGCGCGGAGCCGCACAAGGGCGTCGACGCCCTGGTCGCCGGGTCGGCCGTGGTGATGAACCTCCAGACGATGGTCGCGCGCGAATTCGCGCCGGTCGACACCGCCGTCGTGACGGTGGGCAAGTTCACGAGCGGCTCGCGTTGGAACGTCGTCGCCGGCGAAGCCGTGCTCGAAGGCACCACCCGCACCTTCCAGCCCGCGATCCGCGAGGCCTTTGAGGGCGTGATCACCCGCATCGCGAAGCACACGGCCGAGGCGATGCGCGCCAATGCTGAAGTCGAGTACGAACGCCTCGTGCCCGTGACCGTGAACGACCCGAAGGTCTGCGACGTCGTCGAAGGCGCCGCGAAGAAGATCTTCGGCGAGGACGGCGTCGTCGAACCCGACCGCACGATGGGTGGCGAGGACTTCGCGTACTTCCAGGAAAAGATCCCCGGCGCGATGGTGCTCCTCGGCGTCCGGAACGAAGCCTGCGCGGCGATCTACCCGCAGCACCACATGAAGTACACCGTGGACGAGTCCGTTCTCGTCAAGGGTGCGGCGCTGCACGTGCAGACGGCGCTCGACTTCCTGGGGGTGGAGCTCCACTAAAGGCGGGCCCGACCCGACGCACCCTCCCGGCCGGAACGGACGTTCCCGGACGGGAGGAAAATGAATGTCCCCGGGGATGCTTTGCGAAGAAACGCTCCGGGGTTTTGTTTTGCCGCTCGAGACGGCCGGCGAAGACCGGCTCTTCGGCGAGAGAGAAGAGGAAGGAAATGACGGAGAAGACGTTTGACGCGGTCTGCGGGCCGCGGGTCGAGAAGCTCTTTGCGGACGTGCGGGCGCTCTCGCATTCGGCCGCGCCCCTCACGGGCGTCACCCGCATCGGCTACACGCCGGTCGAAGACCGCGTGGTCGAATACTTGGCGGATCTCGGCCGTTCGCTCGGGCTCGAAGTCGAGACCGACCCTGCGGGCGACGTCTGGATGACGCTTCCCGGCAAAGACCGGTCGCTTCCGGCGGTGGTCTCCGGGAGCCACGCCGACAGCGTCGTGAACGGCGGCAACTACGACGGCATGGCCGGGATCGTGGCCGCCCTCTGCCCGGTCTTCTGGTTGAAGGCCCTGGGCGTCGAACTCAGGCGCGACTACCGCGTCCTCGTGATCCGCTGCGAGGAGCAGGGCTTGATCGGCACCAAGGGGATTCTCGGTATCCTGAAGCCCGAGGATCTGGACCGCCGGTTCGACGGCGCGGCGGTGCCGCTGCGCGAAGCGCTCCTCGAGCGCGGACTGGACCCCAAAGCCCTGACAGGCGGGCGCCCCCTCATTGATCTCTCGAAGATCGCGGCCTTCTTTGAAGCCCACATCGAACAGAGCAAGAAGCTCGACGGCTCCAAGACCAAGCGTGTCGGGCTCGTCACCGGCATCCGCGGCATCCGCGTGCACCGCGCGATCCGCGCCCACGGCGTGCAGGCCCATGCGGGCGCGATCGACTATCCCTTCCGCAGGGACGCGGTGGCGGCCTCGGCGCGCTTCATCTCCAAGGTCCACGACGCCTGGGAGCACGAGCTCTCGATGGGTCGCGACCTCGTCGTGACCACCGGCGCCATCCGCACGCCGGACACTGCGATGTTCAACGTGATCGCCGGCGAATGCACGATGACCCTCGACATGCGCTCACTCGAAGACGAGACCTTCGCGCGGTTCTCGAAGAAAATCGACCGGATTCTCGACGACCTTACTGAGGAGACGGGCGTCGCCTTCACGATGGACCCGCCCGCGCTCATCGCGCCCAACCATTCGGACGCGAAGTTGGTCGAGCGCCTCAAGGCCGCCGCCGCCCGCCTTTCGATCGGCGTGCAGGAGATGCCTTCGGGCGCGGGTCACGACGCGGCGAACTTCGGAGCTGCGGGCATTCCCTTCGCGATGCTCTTCATCGCGAACCAAGAGGGCTCCCACAACCCGCGCGAAGCGATGCGCACCGACGACTTCCTCGCCGCCGCGCACATCCTCACCGACGCGGTGATGCACTTCGACGACTGATCGTCCCTCCCCTTGCGGACGAAGAAAAGCTCCCGGCGTCGCGGACGTGCGGGAGCTTTTCTTCTTTTGGGGGCGCGAGTGCTGTGAGCGGTGCGCCGTTGGATTTCACTCAGCTCAAGGGAGCGAGGACTGCCCCCGCCTTCACGAGCACCGACACGCCGAAGAAACAGAAGAGCGCGCCCGAGACGCGGTTCATGATGAGTGAGGCGCGGGGCGTTGAGAGGAAGCGCCGCGCCCAGGCGGCGGAATACCCGTAGGCGAGGTGGATCACGATGCCGCACCCGGCGAAGATCGCCATCAGCACGGAGGCGCGGGAAGCGTAGTCGTCCTCGGGCGAGATGAACTGCGGAAAAAGCGACACGAGATACACGAAGAGCATCGGATTCGTGAGTTGCAGAAAGAAGGCCGAGATGAAGAGCGAATAGTCGCTGTGCGGGTGCGCGGCCGGCTTCTCTCCGCCGCCGTCCTTCAAGGACGCGAAGCTCTTCGCGGGTGCGTGCCACGAGCGCCAACCGAGGTAGAGGAGAAGGAGCGCCGAGACGCCCTGGAGCATCGTGAAGAGGACGGGGGAGGCGGTCAGGAGGGCGCCCAAGCCCACCACGCAGAGGAGCGCGATCACGAAGGACCCGAGAACGTTCCCGAGGGGCGCCTGCCAGGCCGTGCGCATGCCGCCCCGCAGCGCGCTCGCCACGGTGAAGAGCACGCCCGCGCCGGGTGTGAGGACCGTGATGAAGGTGATGACGCAGAAAACCGACAGATCGTGCATGAGAAGCTCCGGAGGAGAAGCTTTGGCCCATATTGCACAAATATAGTGCGCCGCCGGCGTCCCAGAGGCGGCTCCGAAAAGAGAGCGGCGGCGCCGGAAGGGATCCTGCGTCGCCTTTTGATTGCGGTCTGATGAGGTGGAATCAGGCTTTATTCAGCCTTCGGATGCGCCCTCCAGGCGGGCATCTTCGCCTCGTAGGCGGCGATCTTGTCCTCGTCCTGAAGCGTGAGGCCGATGGCGTCAAGGCCTTCGAGCATCATCCAGCGGCGGAAGGGATCGACCTTGAAGGTGAAGTGAAGATCCCCGGCGTCCACGGTCTCCTTCTCGAGGTCGACCGTGACCTTCATGCCGCGGTTGGATTCCAACGCGGCGAAGAGCTCGTCGATCTCGGACTGCTTGAGTTCAACGGGCAGCAGGCCGTTGCCGAGGGCGTTGTTCTTGAAGATGTCCGCGAAGGACGGCGCGATCACGCAGCGCAAGCCGTACTCGAGGAGCGCCCAGGGGGCGTGTTCGCGCGACGAGCCGTTGCCGAAGTTTTCCTGGGCGACGAGGATCCCCGCGCCCTTGTATTCGGGGAAGTTGAGCACGAACTCGGGATTGGGCTTCGTCTCTTCGGCGTCGAGCCACCGGTGGTCGTGAAAGAGGTGGTGGCCGAAGCCCTTCCTGTCCACGGCGAGGAGGAACTGCTTCGGGATGATCTGGTCGGTGTCGACGTTGGCGCGGTTCAGGGGAACCGCAACCGACGTGAAGACGGTGAATTTCTGCATGGCGTTTGGATTCCCTTAGAGATAGTCGCGGGGGTCGGCGATGCGGCCGGCGACGGCGGCGGCGGCGGCCGAAGCGGGGCTCATCAGGTGGGTGCGCGAGCCCCGGCCCTGACGGCCGATGAAGTTGCGGTTCGACGTGGAGGCGACGCGGCTCCCGGGTTCGGCCCGGTCGTCGTTCATCGCGAGGCACATCGAGCACCCGGGGAGACGCCACTCAAATCCGGCGTCGCGGAAGATCTGCGCGATGCCTTCGGCTTCGGCCATCTCGCGCACCACCGCCGAGCCCGGGACGGCGAGCGCGCGCACGCCCGGGGCCACCTTGCGGCCGCGCAGCACTTCGGCCGCGGCGCGGAAGTCCTCGATGCGCCCGTTGGTGCACGATCCGATGAAGACCGTGTCGATCGGCACCGTGGTCATCGCCTGGCCGCCCTTGAGTTCCGTGTAGGCGAGCGCGTTCTCGGCGCTCTCGCGGGCGACGACGTTCTCAAAGGAGTCGAGCGTCGGCACGCACCCGGTGATGGTGGTCGTCTGACCGGGGTTCGTGCCCCAGGTGACCTGTGGTTCGAGCTTGGAGGCGTCGAGCACCACTTCGGCGTCGAACTTCGCGTCCGGGTCCGAGGCGAGGGTCTTCCAGTACTCGACCGCTTCGTCCCAGTCCTTGCCCTTCGGCGCGAAGGTGCGGCCCTTGAGGTATTCAAAGGTCACCTCGTCGGGCGCGACCATGCCGACCTTGGCGCCCATTTCGATCGCCATGTTGGAGAGCGTCATGCGCCCCTCCATCGTGAGCGCGCGCACGGCTTCGCCCGCGAACTCGACGGCGTAGCCCGTGCCGCCCGCGGTGGTGAGCTTGCCCGCGATCGCGAGGATCAGGTCCTTCGCCGAGAGCCCCTTGCCCAGACGGCCGTCGCAGCGGATGCGCATGGTCTTCAGGCGCTGCTGCTTGAGGGTCTGGGTCGCCATCACGTGCTCGACCTCGGACGTGCCGATGCCGAACGCGAGGGCGCCGAAGGCACCGTGAGTCGCCGTGTGGGAGTCGCCGCAGACGAGCGTGGTGCCCGGGAGCGTGAAGCCCTCCTGGGGCCCGATGATGTGCACGATGCCCTGGCGCTGGTCGCCGAGACCGTAAAGCGTCACGCTGAATTCGCGGCAGTTCTCAATGAGGGTCGTCACCTGCTTCTTCGCGAGCGGCATGCACGCTTCGAGCGTGGGGCGCTGCGTCGAGATGTCGTGGTCCATCGTCGCGATCATGAGGTCGGGACGGCGGAGCCTGCGGCCCGCGGCCTTGAGGCCCGCGAAGGCCTGGGGTGAGGTGACCTCGTGGATGATGTGGCGGTCGATGTAGAGGAGCGGCAGCTCGCCCTCCTTCTGCATCACGACGTGGGCGTCGTAGACCTTTTCGTAGAGCGTCTTTCCCATGATCAGGCCCCCTCGCGGATGCGGCGCACGACGGCGGCGCCCATCTCCTTGGTGTTCAGGGGTTCGACGCCGGCGGCGCGCGCGAGGTCGGCGGTGACTTCGCGCGCCTCGAGGGCGTCGACGACCGCCTTTTCAATGGCGTCGGCGGCTTCCTTTTCGCCCAACGAATAGCGGAGCATCATCGCCGCGGAGAGGATCTGCGCGACCGGGTTGGCGATGCCCTTGCCGGCGATGTCGGGAGCCGAACCGCCCGAGGGCTCGTAGAGGCCGAAGCCGCCTTCGCCGATCGAGGCCGACGGCAGAAGCCCCATCGAGCCCGTGATCATCGCGCATTCGTCCGACAGAATGTCGCCGAACATGTTGGAGCAGAGCATCACGTCGAACTGCGAGGGCTCGCGGATCAGCTGCATCGTCGCGTTGTCGATGTAGAGGTGCGAGAGCTCGACGTCGGGGTAGTCCTTCGCGACCTCCTCGACCGTTTCGCGCCAGAGGACCGAGGAGGCGAGCACGTTCGCCTTGTCCACCGACGTCACCTTCCGGCGGCGCAGCCGCGCGGCCTCGAAGGCGGCGACCGCGATGCGGCGGATCTCGCGCTTCGTGTAGATCTCGGTGTCGAAGGCGCGGGTGTCCTCGCCTTCGCCCTCGCGGCCCTTCGGGGTGCCGAAGTAGATGCCGCCCGTCAGCTCACGGACGATCACCATGTTGAAGCCCTTCTCCGAGATGTCGGCGCGCAGGGGCGACAAGGGGGCGAGCCCCGGGAAGATCTGCGCGGGGCGCAGGTTGCAAAAGAGCTTGTAGCGCTTGCGCAGGGGCAGCAGGGCGCCGGCTTCAGGGCGCTTCGCGTGCGGCAGGTGGTCCCACTTCGGGCCGCCCACGGAGCCGAAGAGAATGGCGTCGGCGGCGTCGCAGGCCGCGATGGTGGCTTCGGGGAGCGGCGTGCCGGCCGCGTCGATCGCGGCGCCGCCCACGAGGGCTTCGGTGCACTCGAGCGTGAAGCCGAAGCGTTCGCCCGCGGCGTCGAGAACGGCGAGGGCCTCCTGCATGACTTCGGGGCCGATGCCGTCGCCGGCCAATACGGCAATGCGGTGATTGCGGGTCATAGTTGTTCTTTCCTGGTCGAAAAATGGGGTTGCAAACCGGATTCGGATCCGTTCCGCCTGCAAGGGCGGAACGATCCGTCTGTTGAAATTCGGGAGTGGGGGCGCCGGCCGGAGGTCAGGAAGCCGAGTCCGCCGCTTCGTGGGCGGCCTCCGCCGCGATGGCCTTGGCGGTGCGGCCCGGGCGCTTCTTTTCGGCGTGGATGCGCTTGGCGCGCTCGATGTTGTTGATGGCGCGCAGGAGCGCGAGGGCCGAAGCCTCGATCACGTCGGTCGAGAGGCCCATGCCGTGGAAGATGCGGCCTTCGTAGTCCACTGTCACGTCCACCTGACCGAGGGCGTCCATGCCGGCGCCGTTGGCGGAGATCTCGTAGCTCTTGAGCACGACCTTCATGCCCGTGAGGTGCGTGATGCAGTTGTAGATCGCGTCCACCGGGCCGTTGCCGATGCTCGACTCCGTGCGGGTGCGGCGGCCGACGCGCAGACGCACCGTCGCCGTCGGGATCGTGCCGAGCGAGCCGCTCATCACGTTCATCTGGTCGAGGTGGTACATGTCGTCCTCTTCATCGAGCTTCGTGAAGAAGATGAGGGCCTCCAGGTCGTAGTCGAAGACCTGGCCCTTCTTGTCGGCGAGCTTGAGGAAGCGCGCGTAGATGTCGTTCAGCTCGTAGTCGTCGTCGGCGTAGCCGAGCTTGCGCAGGCACTCGCGGATCATGTGGCGGCCCGAGCGCGCCGTCATGAGCATCGTGTTGCCCGAGAAGCCGACGGATTCGGGGGTGAGGATCTCATAGGTCTCGCGGTTCTTGAGGACGCCGTCCTGGTGGATGCCCGAGGAGTGCGAGAAGGCGTTGGAGCCCACGATCGCCTTGTGGGCGGGAACGGGCTCGTGGCAGATCTTGGAGACGAGCGCGGACGTTCTGGCGATGTTCTTCGAGACGATGCCGGTCGAGAGGCCGCCGAGGGCCTTCGAGCGGAGCTTGATCGCCATGGCGACCTCTTCGAGAGAGCAGTTGCCGGCGCGCTCGCCGAGGCCGTTCATGCAGCACTCGATCTGGCGCGCGCCCATCTGCACGGCCGTGATGGAGTTCGCCGTCGCCATGCCGAGGTCGTTGTGGCAGTGGACCGAGATGACCGCCTTGTCGATGTTGGGGACGCGGTTCATCACCTGCGTGATGATGCCGCCGAATTCGGTCGGGACCGTGTAGCCCACGGTGTCGGGGATGTTGATCGTGGTGGCGCCCGCTTCGATCGCCTCCTCCACCATGCGGCAGAGCTGGTCGATCGGGGTGCGCCCGGCGTCCTCGCAGGAGAACTCCACGTCGTCGGTGTACTGACGGGCGCGCTTCACGGCCGCGACGCCCATCGCCAGCACGTCGTCGAAGGACTTGCGGAGCTTGTCCTTCACGTGGATGGTCGAGGTGGCGATGAAGGTGTGTATTCGGAAGTGCTCGGCGACCTTCAGGGCCTCGGCCGCGACGTCGATGTCCTTCACCACGGCGCGCGAGAGCCCGCAGGGAACGGCGTTCTTGAGCGACCGGGCGATCATCTGCACCGATTCGAAGTCGCCCTGGGAGGAGACCGGGAAGCCAGCCTCGATGACGTCCACGCCGAGCTCTTCGAGCGCAAGCGCGATCTGAAGCTTCTGCCGCATCGAGAGGCTCTGCGGGAGCGCCTGCTCGCCGTCGCGCAGCGTCGTGTCGAAGATAACTACTCGGTCCGAAGTCGCCATTTTGTTCGTTCCTTTTCTTATAGGTCGGACGGAGGCGGGTTTGCGGAGCCCCGCGTCCGTTGAGGTGTTCTGGCCGCCCGCGCGCGGATCGCGGAGCAGTGTGCGAAACATACTACCGAGGTCCTGCAGCTGTCAAGAAAATGCGTCGAAAACACGCAAGTTACGTTTTACAACATGGTGAAATATATGGAACGAGCGAAATGAAATAGGCGTTTTTTGCAATATGAGCTGATCTGCAGAAAACCGGAAACTGCGAAAAGCGACTCACCCGGCCGGGTGGTGCGGCTCAGGCTCGACCGCGAGCACCACGGGGACCGTCCGCCCCTCCACGTCGAGCGTCCTCAGCGCGACGTCGATTCCGAAGAGCGCCGTGAGGCGCTTTTGCGTGAAGAGCGCTTCGGCCTTCCCGAAAATGGGCGCCGCCCCCTTGGGCACGAGCAGTCCCGTCGTGGCGCGCAGCAGCGCGTGGGCGGGAAAGTGGGTGTTGAGGATCACGCCGAGCCCGGCGTCCACCAAGCGGTCGATTACGGAAAGCACGCCCGCCTGGTTGCGGAAGTCGAGGTTGCTCTCGGGTTCGTCGAGCACGAGGAGCTCGGGTTCGTCGGCCAAGGCCCGCGCGATCGCCGCGAGCTGCAGCTGTCCGCCCGAAACCTCCGAGCAGAGGCGGCCGGCGAGGCTGCGGATGCCGACGGTGTCGAGCGCTTCATCGACGAGCGCCCAGTCGCGCGCACCCGGCGACGCGAAGGCGCCGAGCCGCGCGCTTCTGCCCAACACCACGAACTCCGCGATCGAGAGCGACGCGAGGTTCGGGAGCCGCGCCTGCGGCACGTACGCGACCCGCGACCAGAACGCACGCCGCGGCCAATCGGAGAGGGGCCTGCCGTCGAAGCGCGATTCGCCGGAACTCCAGGGCATGAGGCCCAAGAGACATTTGAGGAGCGTCGTCTTCCCCGCGCCGTTGGGCCCGAGGAGCGCGAAGACACCCTTTCCGTCGAACGAAAAGTTGACGTCCCGAAGCACGGGCTCGCCCGCGCGGTAGCTGAAGGACCCGTTCAGGACTTCGCAGCGCATGTTCTTCTCCCTGTCGCCCTCACCCCAGCCTCGCGCTCGTGCGGCGCATGAGGAGGATGAAGACGGGCGCGCCCACGACGGCCGTGAGGATCGAGACGGGAATCTCGCTCTCGGTCATCGTGCGCGCGAGCGTGTCGATCACGAGCAGGAAGATGCCCCCGAGAACCATCGAAGCGGGCAGCACCCGGTCGTTGCCCGCGCCGAAGACGAGACGCGCGGCGTGCGGGACGAGCAGCCCCACCCAGCCGATCAGCCCGCAGAGCGACACGACCGACGCCGTCATCAGGGTGGCGGCGAGGATCACGGCGGCCCGCAGGAGCGGGACGTTGATGCCGAGGCTCGCCGCCTCCTCGGCGGGAAGCGTCGCCGCGTTGAGGCGCCAGCGGAGAAGCCAGAGGACGAGCCCGCCCGCAAGGAGGAGCGGGAGCCCCGTGAGGATCGAGGAGGTCGTGGCGCCCGTCATCGAGCCCATGAGCCAGAAGGTGATCGAGGGGAGCACGTCCTGCGGGTCGGCCGCGTACTTGACGAGGCTCACGAGCGCGGTGAAGAGGGCCCCGACCACCATGCCCGCGAGCACGATCATCAGGATTGAGCCGCCGCCGCCCGTGCGCGTTCTGCTCACGAGCACCACGAGCGCGATCGCTGCGAGCCCGGAAAGCACGGAGAGGCACTGAATCGCGAACGCCCCCCATCCCCAAAGGATCCCGAGGACCGCGCCGAAGGAGGCGCCCGTCGCGACGCCGAGCGTGTCGGGCGCCGCCAGAGGATTGGCGAAGAGCGCCTGAAAGGCCGCGCCAGAGGCGGCGAGCCCCGCGCCCGCGAGGAGCGCGAGAAGAATGCGGGGAATGCGCACGTCCCAGATGACGCTCGACGCGGGCGAGTGCGTCTGCGGGTGAAGAAGCGCCGAGAGGATGTCAGAGGCCGGAAGCCCATAGCGCCCGGCGAAGAGCGCCGCGAGGGAGGCCGCAAGGGCGAGCAGCACGAGACCCGCCATCACGAGGCGGAAGCGCCGCGTGCGCCGGCGCGCCTCTTGGGCGGAGTTGTGGGGGATGGCGGCGGCTTCGGGCTTCATGCGGATAGACCCTGTCGAAAAGCGCGGTGAAGCCCTCAGCGGCCCGACCTCACGTTGGTCGAGGCGTTCTTCGCGGCGCGCGCATCGGGCGAGAAGAGCCGATCGAGATCGGCTTGCGCAAGCTCAAGCCCGAAGCCCTTCCGGTAGTAGTCCTTCGCCCAGGCGCGGACGTCCACGTCGGCGAAGCGTGCGGGGTGAAGGGTCTTGGCGAGCCAGACGAGCGTCACAGGGGCGTCGAGCGACGGCGTGAAGGTGCGGTAGACGCCGAGCGGCATCTTGTGCACCGCCTTCTCGGCCACCGCCTTCACGTGCGACCAGTCGCGGCCGGCGTCGCGCCCCGCATAGAGGTCCGCGGGCGAGAGCGGCGTGAAGTTCGTGAGGAGCACCACGTCGGGGTTCCAGGCGTAGACGCTCTCCATCGTGACGGCGGCGTTGGCGTTCTCGGCGGCAATGCCGTGGGCGGCGTTCTTCGCGCCCGCGAGTGCGCACCAGGATTCGCCGAAGAAGCGCCGGCCGGAGACCACGAGCTGCCGCCCGTCCGTGCGCACGACGAAGAGCACCGAAGGCTTCTCCGACTCCGGAACGTCCTTCACGCGGGCCGCCACCAGGTCCGCCGCGCGCCGCATCTCGGACTTGAGGAATTCTCCCTTGGCCTTTCCGTCGGGGAAGACGGCTTCGAGAGCATTCACCCAGCCCGTGAAGGTTTCGACGACGTCGTAGCCCCACTTCGTCGGGCTCACGCCGAATGCCGTGAGGCCCGCCGCGCGCACGCGCTCGAGCATCCTGCGGTCCGGGGCGTTGACGAGGACGACGTCGGGCTTCAGGGCAAGGAGCGACTCGATGTTGAGGTTCGCCCCCTGGATGAAGCCCGTGGGCGTCTTGAGGGTGTCGGGGTAGAAGCGCCCCGTGAGTCCGCCCGCGGCGGCCGAAAGCGAGGCCGGGTGCATGCCCACGACGCGCTTGGCGTCGCCCGAGTAGACGACCGCGGCGCTCCCCAAGGGCAGGATGTTCGCGACGACGGCGCGCTCGACGTGCTCGGGGAGCTCCACCGCGTCGCCGTTGTCGTCCACCGCCGTGCGTGCGGCGGCCCCGCCGCCGCAGAGAAGCGCCGCTGCGAGTGCGGCCGAGAGGGCCCCGTTCATCAGGCGCCTGATTGTCTTCGACATGCTTTCCCCCGCCCGCGGCCCGCAGGGACCGCTTCAGTTCAGTTTCTTGTCTTGTTAATGGAGCGGCGCTCCGCCACCGGTCAGAGCACGTGCCGGCCGTGCGCGTCCTTCTTCATGATGCGCTCCTGCTCGCGCTTCCACTCCTTCTTGCTCTCGTCGGCGCGCTTCTCGAACTCGCGCTTGCCGCGGGCGAGCGCGAGGTCCACCTTCACGCGGCCGTTCTTGAAGTGGAGGTTGAGGGGGACCAGCGTGTAGCCCTGGCGCTCGACGCGGCCGATCAGCTTCATGATCTCGCGGCGGTGCATGAGGAGCTTTCTCGTGCGGTTCGTCTCGAGCGTCTCGTGCGTGCAGACCTGGTCGGCGGGGTTCATGTGCGCGTTGCAGAGGAAGAGCTCGCCGTTGCGGATGTAGATGTGCGAGAGGTTGATTTGCGCTCGGCCTGCGCGCACGCTCTTCACTTCCCAGCCGGCGAGGACGATGCCCGCCTCAAAGCGCTCCTCGATCGAGTAGTCGTAGGTGGCGCGCTTGTTGAGGACTTTCGGCGTGGCGCTCGCCTTCGCCTTCTGGTCCTTCGGATTGTTCTTTGCCATTTCTAGGCCTCTTTGTTGTGTTCGGTTCTCCTGCGGGTCCGCGTCTTCTTCAACTCGGAGCGGAGCCCGGGACGCCGCGGCGCTGCCGGCGGATGGCCGGGGGAGCGGCGGATCTTTGCGTCTTCTCTCGGAAATCGCTAAATTCTATCGGCTTTCAATTTTGCAGACGTTTTGAGGAAAAGGAATGAGGATCACGCTGAGCAAAATCTCAACGGACGGACGCACGACGCGCTCTCGGGAGCGCGAAGTCGACCTCCCCGACGGCGCGACGGTCGAGGAGGCGCTCGACGCCTTCAACCGCACGCTCCGTGAGGACGAAGGGATCTCGATCTTCGCCAAACGCGCGGAGCTCCTCGACGTGCTCCACGACGGCGACCGCCTCGAGATCGCCCCGCCCATCCTCGTCGATCCCCGGGAAGCCCGCCGCCGGCGCGCCGAGCGCCAGGGCGACGTACGGGTCGTGACCTGCGGCCGCCATGGCGGCAGGCACCGGCTCGAGAAGGACATCTGACGCGCGGCTTCAGTTTTCTGCGGGCAGAAAAAACGGGCGCTCCCGTTGGAGGGAGCGCCCGAATCACAAGAAGCGGGGCCGGGACTGGAAAGGAAGAGGATCAGGTCCCGGACCCGTGGGAGCGGAGATGTGGGCTACTTCGCGTGATGGAAGGCCTTTTCAACGCGGAAGGGCATCGCCTGATAGCCCATCGAGCCGTTGATGCGGATTTCGACCGAAGGTTCGGTCTTGCCCCACTTGAATTCCTGCAGATAGGGCGAGGGAGCGCCGACGGCCTTGCCCTTCACGAGCTGCATTTCAGGCGTCGCGGAATAGACCATGATCGAGTCCTTGTCGGCCTCATACTGCGTGAGCGACGTCACGGGGCTGTACCACGCGTGGCCGCGCTCCTTGCCGTACTCCCAAAGCTGCTCGACCGTGCGCTTTTCCTGATCCACCTTGAAGACCACGGCGCGCGAGTACTTCATGTCGGCGAGCGCCGGCTGTTCGAGGCCGCGGCCGTCGCCGTTGTCGAAGGCTGTCAGATAGACGTAGCGGTTGTCGGACTTGCTGTCGATGCGGAAGGCCGTGTGTTGCGTCCACGTCCAGTCGAAGTTCGTGTTCTCGCACTTGCCCTGGAGGCACTTGATGGGGTTGCCCTTGCTGTCGACCGGCGTTAGGACCTTTTCGGCCCAGCCCTTCTTCCAACCGTCGGGAGCGCCGAGAATCCATTTCACCTGCTTGTCGCGGCCGATCTTGATGATCGCGGACTGGTGGCGCGAGCTGATGATGATCGAGTCGTCGGTCGGGTCGTAGTCCACGGAATTCACGTGCGCCCAGTTGCGGCCGACGCCCACGCCCGTGATGTCTCCGAAGTGCTCCTCCTTGTCCATCGCGGCGAGGTCCTCCGAGGAGAGGGTTTTGCCCGCGCTGTTGGCGTCAAGGTTGAGGCACACCGCCCCCTGGTCGAGCGACTTGATCACGACGTCGCGGTACGGGTCGAGGATCTCCCAGAGACGCCAGTCATCCACGACGCGGCCCGCCGGAGTCACCTCAACGATCACGTCGCGCACCGTGCGCACGTTCCGTCCGTCGGGGCGCTTGACATCGTTCGCGGCGACACGCAACAGGAAGTTCCCGTTCTGCGCCTGGTCGAAGGAGTGCGAGAAGTCGGCGTAGCCCGCAGGCAGACGCCGGTTGAAGACCTCACGGCCCATCACGTCGTACTTCGCGTAGCGTTGGCCGTAGCCCCAGGTAAGTGCACCGTCCTCACCCTGCTGGAAGCCCATCATCACGCCGCCGTTATAGACGGACTCCATGTCGTAGATCGAGTCGACGTTCATGTACCAGCGCACCGCCCCCGTCGAGTCGATGATGGCGTTCTGCGGATAGAAGCACCATTCGAGCGCGCCGCCCGAGGGGTTGTTCCAGACTACGCGCGAGCCCTTCGGCGGGGAGACGAGAAGGTTGTTGACGAGATAGAGACGGTCTTTGAACTCTGGATCCACCTTCACGACCGTGGTGTCGAACATGGTGCTCTTCTGCGAGACCGTGCCGTTGCCTTCGGTGTAGACGGGCGGCGCATAGATCTTGTAGGCCTCGTTCACCTTGATCTTCTCACCCTTGAGGTCGGCGCGCGTGTAGGAGACCTCGACCGTGTTGACGTAGTCCGGATAGAGGCCGAAAACCGGGATGCCGCCGTGGGTGAGGAGTTCACTCCGGTCCACGCTGTACTTGATCTCGGCGCCGTTCATCTTCGGAACAATGCGCACGGTCACGTCGGAGAGCGTGTAGCCGCCCGAGCGGATGATCGCCGTGAGGGGAGCGATGCGGTACGGATTAGTGACCACCTCGCCGATCTGTCCCTGCTTGGCGTACTTCACCGCGGCGCCCGAAGCGCCGCCCGCGGCCGAGGCGGCGAGCGGAAGGCCGGCGGCGAAGACGGCGACTAGCGAGGCGGCGAGCAGTGTTTTCTGAATTTCCATTCTTAATCTCCTTTATGGGCGATTGGGTCCGGGCGAAGGGGCGGCCGGGCGCGGCGTCTGGACTGGCGCGCGGGATTCCCGCAGGTTCGGCGGATCTGAGGTAGATACTAGAATTGAGTAGTTCATTCGAACATTCCCGCTATCCACCGTCGAATTCGCGAAGCACGCATCAGGGACTTGAGCAAAATGCAACTCGATCAAATGCCGCCCTACGGGTCGCTGCGCCTGCTGCAGCTCCTCTGCGAGAAGCGCAATCTCGCGGCCGCGGCTGAAGCGCTTGGTCTCTCAATCTCGGCGGCAAGCCGCCGTCTCTCGGAATTGCGCGCGCTTTTCGGAGATCCGCTCTTCACGCGTTTTCCCGGCGGCCTCATGCCGACCCGCCGTGCGCTGCGGTTGGCCGACGAAGCCGAGGCGGTCATCCGCGGCTACGACGAACTCATGCGACCCAAGCGCTTCGATCCGGTTGGGATCGTGCGCGAGGTGAGAATCGGGTGTGCGGACAACGCCCCCTTTTCGCTCTTTCCCAACTTCGCGCAGCGCCTCCTCACGCAGGCTCCGGGCATCACGCTCACGTTCCTGCCGCTCGGGGAAGAGCGTTTCGCGCAGCTCTCAAAGGGAGAGCTCGACTTCGTCGTTTCGCCCGTGATGGCGCTCCCCGAAGGGCTCCGCGGCATCAGCATTGGGGAGAATGAATACGTGCTCGCCGCCGGTCGGCATCACCCGCTCGCCGCACGCAGGGAGGAACCTGTCGGCAACGACGAAGTGCTTCGCCACGCCTTCTTCGACATCTGCTTCCGCACGCATCCGGGCGGACCGGTTCTGGCGCTGCGCGAAGTGGCGTTTCCCGCCTGGGCCGGCGCGCGAAGCGCCATCCGGACGACGTCCTTCCTCTCGGGCATCACGTCGCTCGGGGCGAGCTCGCTCCTCATGGTGCTTCCGAAGCGCACAGCCGAGACCCTCGACGCGGCCGGGATGATCTCCGTCGTCCCAACCAAGGAGAAGAGCGTCGTGCAGCATCCGCAGCTCATCTGGCACGTCCGTTCGGACAAGGATCTCGAACTCGAGTGGTTCCGTTCGGTTCTCCTCGTGAGCGCCCTGGAGTCCGCCTGAAGGGCGGGGAGTCTGCGGACAAATGAAAAAGCCCTGCGGCGCATGTGCACTGCAGGGCTTCTGAATTCGGTTGGCGTCCCCATCCGGATTCGAACCGGAGTTGACAACGTGAGAGGCTGCCGTCCTAACCGCTAGACGATGGGGACATCGCTGTGGAGAAGCGAAACTATACCCAAGGTCTCTAGAAAAAGCAAGAGGGCGGCGAAAATATTTTTTTCGCCGGAAAAGCAAAGCCCCCGCACGCGGGCGGAGGCTTTGTTCGAACCGCCGGCGCGTCTCTTCAGACGGGCGCCGGGGAGGTTCAGGCAGCTCGAACGGCTCGATCAGGCGAGGGCCTTGGCGATGCGCTCGAGCACCTTGTCGCGGCCGATCAGGCAGAGCGTGCGGTCGATCTGCGGCGTGCGGTCGGCGACGCAGACGCAGACGCGCAGCGGCGTGGCGAGCACCTTCATCGGCACTTCACGCTCGGCCATCACGGCCTGGATGGCGTGGTAGACGTTCTCGGGCGTCACCGCGTCGAGCGCGCGGAGCTTCTCGGCGAAGAGCGCGAGCGCCTCGCGGCCGCCGTCCTTCAAGGCGGCTGCTGCGGCGTCGGCCTCGGGGGCCTTCTCGACGTAGAAGAAGAGCGCGGCGTCGGCCAACTTCTCGAGCGTCGCGGCGCGGGTCTTCAGGAGGCCGCAGACGGTCGTGAGGTCCGGGCCGCCGGCGATGACGCCGCCGCGGGCCTCAATGCGCGGCGCGACGAGCTCCGCGAGGCGGGCGTCGTCGGCTTCCTTCATGTACTGGCCGTTCAGCCACTCGAGCTTCTTCCAGTCGATGCGGGCCGAGGCGCGCGAGCAGTCCTTGAGGTCGAAGACTTCGGCGAGCTCCTCGCGGGAGAACTTCTCCATGTTGCCGTGGCCCCAGCCGAGGCGGGCGAGGTAGTTGAAGATCGCTTCCGGGAGGTAGCCCTGCTTTTCGTACTCGAGGACCGAGACGGTGCCGTGGCGCTTCGAGAGCTTCTGGCCGTCCGGACCACAGATGAGGGGCAGGTGCGCGAAGACCGGAACCTCGGCGCCGAGCGCGCGGTAGATGTTGATCTGGCGCGGCGTGTTGTTGATGTGGTCCGCGCCGCGGATCACGTGGCTCACCTTCATGTCCCAGTCGTCCACCACCACGGCGAAGTTGTAGGTGGGGATGCCGTTGCGCATGATGATGAGGTCGTCCAGCTCGGAGTTCTGGACGGTGATGGGACCGTAGACGGCGTCGTCCCACGTGACCGCACCCTCGTCGGGGTTGCGGAAGCGGATTACAGGCTTCACGCCTTCGGGAATCGGGCGGCCCTTGCAGTTCTCGGGACGCCAGCGGCCGTCGTAGCGGGGCTTGAGGCCCGCGGCGCGCTGGCTCTCGCGCAGGGCGTCGAGCTCTTCGGGCGTCGCGTAGCAGTAGTAGGCGCGGCCGTCGGCGAGCATCTGGTCCACAACCTCCTTGTAGCGCGCGAGGCGGTCCATCTGATAGACGGGGCCCTCGTCGTAGTCGAGGTTGAGCCACTTCATGCCGTCGAGGATGACCTGCACGGCCTCCTTGGTGGAGCGCACCTGGTCGGTATCCTCAATGCGCAGCAGGAACTTGCCGCCGAAGTGACGGGCGACGGCCCAGCAGTAGATGGCCGTGCGCGCGGTACCGAGATGCATCATGCCGGTGGGGCTCGGCGCGATGCGGGTGCGAATTTCCTTCATTTCTGAAATCCTTGTGGGAAAAGCTTTCGTGGAAGTCTGAATGATTGCGTGGTGCGCCGGCCGCCGGAACGCCCTCAAGGGCGTCCAAGACGGCCGGAAGAGAAGACCGCCGGCCTTCCGGGTTCCTTGAGGGAACGGTTGCGGAACGCAGCGCAGCGGTCGTCTTCAGAAGTGTTCACAAGTCTAGCCGCCCATTCTAGGACGGAGTGCTTAGGCCCATGTGAAATAGGTCCAGGCGGCGAAGACCACCGAGAGGATCGCCTCGCAGATGAAGATGCTCTTCAGGGTCTTGAGGAAGTCCGCCTTGAAGTAGTCCACGGAGATCGTGAAGCACAGGTGCACCGGGGTGAGCATCTGCCCGACGCAGCCGAAGACCATGCCGATGCCGGCATACACGAGGCTGCCCGGAGCGACGGCGGCCGCAATCGGCATGATCATCGCAATGTAGCCCTGACTCATGCCGGTGAGAAGCCCCATCAGGACGGAGATGAGCGCGAAGATCACGGGCATCGGAAGCGGCAGGGCCTTGAGCGCCGCGAGAGTCTCGTCGAGCACGCCCGTTCCGGTAAGGAGCGAGATGAAGTAGAGGATCATCACGACGTTGAGAAGGAGCTTCACGTCGAAAGCGTCCTTGAAGATGTCGATGATCGGCACGGGGCGCTTGAGGAGCGCGAAGGTCGGAATGAGCGCGAGCACCGCCACGCCCATCGCGATGCCCGCGGGCATGTTGAAGACGAGCATGAGGAGGATGTTGAGCACGACGGGAGAGACCGCGAGCGCGACGTTGCCGAGGTCGACCCAGCGAGAGGCGCCCGTGTCCTCGGGCTTCTTCACGTGGTCGAACTTCTTGAGGGGGGCGAGCATCACGAACCAGCCCACGATGAAGGAGAGCACCGCGAACCAGAAGAGGTGGAGCACGAAGTCCGAGAGGTGGATTCCCGTGATGGTGCAGGCGAGCAGCATGCCGGGCACCGTCGGGCTCGCCGTTTCGAAGATGTGGCGGAAGTAGTAGTTGATCGCCGCCTTCTTTTCGGGCGAAATCGTCATGTTGGCGCTCGCCTGCTGCACGATCGGGGCGGAGAAGCGTGCGCCGCCGAGGGAGGGCAGGAGTCCGAGGAAGGCGGGCATGACGGCGAGCGTGATGCGCACCGAGGAGAAGAGCCGGTTGAGGGCGTCCACCATCTTCTTGAGCGTGCCGGACTTGCGCAGCTGCACCTCGAGGCACATCACGAAGTAGAGGGCGAAGAAGAGGTCGTAGGTGCGCGGCAGCGTCACCGTTTCGACCGCAGACGTCCAGAAGGTCATGAGCGAGCGGTCGTTGCAGAGCCACATGACGAAGCCTGCGGCGAGAATCGCGAGGCCGATCATGACGCGCTTTCTGAGAAGCACGACGATCGTCAGGATCGCGAGCAGGAGGGTGAGGAAGATAGGCATTTGGAGTTAGCTCCAAGGGACGGGCTGAGAATTTTCACCTATTTTAGGCGCGCGTCGGTTGGGGGCGGCGGGGGCTCTTTCACGTTCCAAGACTCGTTCCAAAGCTAACTATTGGGCATCTCTCTAAAATATCCTAAGCCGTGCCGCTCCTGCTCGGCGACGGGACTTCCCATGAGCAGGGATCGGGATGGGCGGCGACTTACGGAACAAAGGATACTCATGGACGATCTGGACGCCCTGCTGGTGGATCAACAGATCTCCGGCATTCTTGACAAACACCCGGAGTGGTTCGCCGGTGAAACGGAAGATCGGCGACGCTCGAAGGCCTTCGTGCTGATGTGTGTTGCTCGCACCAACGAAATGTCTTATGAGGAAGCCTTTGACTCCATCACTGACGGTGCGGACGATGCCAGTGTGGACGCCTTCGTCATGGGGGATGTGGACGACAACGGGTTCACCGTGACGCTCTACCAGGGAAAATACAAAAAGGACCTCAGCGGGAATGCGAACTTCCCCGCTAACGCACTTGGACAGATTGCTGGAACTGCGGAGGTTTTGTTTGATCCGTCCAAAAAGATCGCGATGAATCCTCGACTTTTGTCGAAAGTTGAGGAGGCGCGTTCGCTCGTTCGTGAGGGTTATATTCCTCGCGTCCGGATTTTTCTCTGCAACAATGGGATGGAATGGGATGAGGCTGCCCAAAAAAATGTTGAGAATAGCAAAAAGCGATTTGGTTCGAGTGTTGAGTTCAAACACTTCAATCATCATGATTTGATTTCTCTGTTAAGACGACCTAATTCGATTGATAGAGTGAGGTTGCCGCTCTCTGGGAAGCTGATTGTTGAGGATCAAGTCTTCAAGCGCGTACTTATAGGCCGCATTCACGTGAAAGAGATCGTGGCGCTTTACCGTCAATACGGCGATCAACTCCTTCAGAGGAACATTCGCAAGTATTTGAGTTTGCGAGGTAATCGAGTGAATGAGGATATCGAGCAGACGCTCAATTCGGATCATGCTGATCAGTTCTATTTCTACAACAACGGCATCACGATCATTTGCAGCCACTTTGACCACAATGCTTTTCAACAGGCAGATCACATTGTGTCGGTGGATGGTCTGCAGGTGATCAATGGCGGGCAAACTTGTCGAACTATTTTTGAAACTTTTAAGAATACTTCGGAAGGGAATATTCCGGATGCTTATCTCCTGGTGCGCGCCTATCAGGTGAACGAAGAGGATGAAGATTTTGTTCGCCTTGTTACGTATGCAACGAACAGTCAGAATCCGGTGGAGATGAGTGATTTGCATTCAAACGACATCTACCAAAAGAGACTCGAAGAAGGGTTTCACATTTTGGGCTATACCTATCGTCGCCAGCGTGACGCTTCGGTCGTGACTGGGCCGCTCGTGATCACGAGCAACATGGTCGCGGTAGCCGTGCTTTCCATTTGGCGACGAAAGCCTCAGCAGGGGCGCTTCTTCAGGAGCGAGCACTTTGGAAAGCTCTATGAGCGCATTTTCAAGGGATTGAATGCCCCCCCAAGCATTGCTCGCAGTCAAAATTTATCGTGACGTTGAGGTGCGACGCAGAACGGCGGGCGTTGGTGCCCCGAACTTCGTTCCGTATGCGTCGCATTATCTGGCGATGCTGGTTGGTGAGGAGCTGTTGGATGATCTAGGCTTGTCGATCGAAAAGGTGGACCACCGCAATTTCGGCGAGCTCGATGAAAAGTTCAACGAGAATAAGGATGCCTACTATCAGAAAGCGTTGGATCGCCTGGGGGATGCTCTGACGCGGCTTTACGGAGAAAAAACGTCGACGCTTTCTCTGCAGCGACTCTCCGCCACCTTCCGGAGAGGTGATTTGTTCGAGACGCTCGATTCTGAATAGAGCGGCCGCAGCGGGTGCGGATTGGCCCGTCAGCTCCCGCGATTCCGCTTTTTCTCGACACCCAGCAAAAACGCCCGCTCCCCCGGTCGAGTGCCGACTAGACGGACGGGCGCGAGAGATTAGGGCGTTCTGTCGACCCGCGTCAGGCCTTCAGCACGCGGGCGACGTCCGCGGCGAAGGCCTCTTCGCCCTCGCTCGAGCGGATCGCGTGGAGCCGCATCGCGGTGAGGTTCGCGAGGACGTAGTTCCTGAGCGCATTGAAGTCGGCCGGGCGCTTTTCCGCGTCGACGCCGTACTTCTCACGCATGAGGCGCTTCAACGCTTCGACTGTCCACTGGCAGGCGGGAACCGAGAGCACCCAGTCGTGGTCGGCGAGGTGCACGACGAAGCCTTCGGAGCGGAAGGGTTCGGGAAGGGTCTTGCCGTCCTTCGCGAGGTACCCCTTCTCCACCGGATCCACACCGGCGATGATCGCGGCGCACTTGATCCAACCGACCACCAGTTCGAGCCCCTTCTGAGAGCCCGGGTGTTCGTGGGCGCAGGCCTGCGCGGTGCAGAAGGTCGCGGGGAGGCCGCGGTGCATGGATTCGGCGAGCGAGAGCACGTGGTGCTCGCCCGTCATCGCGAGGGTCTCCTCCTTGCGGCAGGAGTTGTCCTTCTGCCAGGCGAAGACCCAGGGCTTGTGGAGGTCGTGAAGCAGTTCGCCGCCCACGGCGTCGTCGACCGAAAGGTAGCAGCGGTTGTTGTCGGCGTAGCTCTGAAGAAGCTTTTCGGCTGACAGGACGTTCAGCGCGACGTGAACGACGAGGCCGCCCGGATAGGCGTGGTGCGAGCCGTAGCCCGAACCCGGAGCGCTCCAGGTGGGCTGAGGAGAGCGCCCGGACTTCTCGATCGGCGGGAAGACCGCGTCGTCCTTGGCGCCGAGGTACCCCGCGGCCTTAAGCGTCTTGACGAGGTCGGCCTCGCGCGAGAGGTCGAGCGTGACGTCCGGGTTCTTGAGGATCGCGGTCACGGTCTCGCGGACCTTGGCGTCCTTCAACTGCGAGGCGCTCTTCAGGAGCACCTTGTAGGCGGTCTGCACCACTTCGCTCTCGCGCGCGATTTCAACGGGCGTCATGCGGATCACCTCGGCAACGGTGCGGGCGCGCTTGGGCGCTTCCGCGGCGGCGGCGATCGGGTTGAGGCCGCCAAAGCCCGTGAGGCCGAGGGCGGTGCCGGCGGTGCCGACGAACGCGGAGCGCAGGAGCGTGCGGCGGGAGGTGTTCATGGTCATGGTAGTGGGGTCTCCAGGAAAGCGTGCGGATCGTTGATGAGTCCTGAGCGGAGGCCCCTCGCCTCAAGGGTGAAGGAGCGGGAGGAGCGCGCGTCGAAGGACCTGCCTTGGATTCTGGAGCCCCCGCATGACGGCCCGGTGTCGGCCGCATGAGGCCGGGATGAAGACTTCCTGACGGAGTTGTGAGTTCTGCGTGACGCAAAAGTGAACCGCCCGGGAGAGCAGGGCTCCCGGGCGGCGAAGAAGGGGGGCGAAGAGTCGCACAGTCCGCGGCGGCTGCGCCGCGGACGAGGTCGGCGCGAAGGTCACGCGGTGAAGACCGAGAGCATCGCGCACATGATCACGATGGAGGCCGCAACGGAGATGGAGTTGATGTTGGCGGCGGACTCCCAGTCGAGCTTCGCCTTCATCGTGAAGACGATGCCGAGGACGGGAAGCGGGGACATCATCACGAGCGTGATCGCCTGGCGGACTTCGAGCGGGAAGGGAAGCGTGAAAAAGAGGAGGAGCGCCAGAAGGGCGTTGACGAGGTAGCGCACGACCATGAGGCCCAGAAGACCCTTCAACTTCTCCCAATTGACCGCGAGGTTGATCGAAAGCCCGATGAAGAGCATCGAGAGGAAGGAGTTGGCGCTCCCGATCACCTCGAAGACGTGAAGGAGGGGCTTCGGGAGCGTCACGTCCATGAACGTGAGCGCGATCACCCAGATGTAGGTCCAGAGCGGAGCGGCGCGCAGGAGCGCATGGGCGACGCCCTTCATCGCGGCCCAGGCTCCGCCCGAGCCCCGGCAGGCGAAGGCGTAGGTGCCGCCTGCACACATCACGCCGTTGCCGACGTCGAAGAGGCAGATCACGAGGAAGCCGAGCGGGGGCACGAGCCCCATCGTGAAGGGCATTGCGAAGGTGCCGACGTTGTAGCTCGACATGTTGAGCATCGCGAAGGGCGTCGCCTGCGCGGCGTCCGCCCGCCGATGCGTGAGGAGCCACGCGACGCCGATCATCACCCAGGTCGCCGCGATCGGCAGCAGGATCGTGAAGAGGAGCGCCGGGTCGAACTTCACGCCCGAGAGGAACGTGACGATCGCGCAGGGGAGCGTCACGTTGAGAATGAGGAATCCGACGGGCTTGGCGAGGTCGCGCGGCACGAGGCCGAACTGCCTCAGAACGACGCCGACCACGATGATGACGACGTAGGCGAGAACGGAGAGCAGTGCAGCCATGTCGGTCACTCCTTCTTGAATTCCCCGCAGGCGGTGCAGGGGGCGGTGGGGCGGTCGTCCGCTTCGGCGGGCGCCGGGCGGGCGTTACGGAGGCTGCGCACGAAGCCGCGCGCATAGACGGGGATTTCCGTCTCGTCGCGCTCCGTGAGGTGTCCCATCGAGAATTCGCAGCCGCACCAGAGCTGGTTGTAGAAGCCTTCGAGCTTCAGGAGCTCTCCGCGGCGCTGCTGCAGGCCGCCCTTGCGCCAGTTCATGTCCCAGTATTCGGTCCCGGGCGTGAGGCGCACCGCCTCGAGCGCCGCCTCGCGGATCTGGTCGAGCCGCTTCCAACGGCTCCCCGCCAGAGTCGTCGTGAACTCCCGGATCCCGAGACGGGCGGCCGTCCGGGCCGTCGCGAGCATGCGCACGCCGAAGCACGCGCGGCAGCGCCGCCCGCGTTCGGGTTCGTTCTCAAGCCCCCGCACCGCCTCGCGCCAGAGCGCGTGGTCGTAGTCGCCATCCACGAAGGGGACGGAGAGCTTTGCGCAGTAGCGCTGGCACTCGTTCTTCCGCACGAGGTACTCCTCGGCGGGGAAGATGTTCGGGTTGAAGTAGAAGACGGTCGGTGCGTAGTCGTGCGCGAGAAGCCACTCAAGAATGGCGCTCGAGCAGGGGGCGCAGCAGCTGTGAAGCAGTACGGCGTGCGGCAAGGGTCGCCTCGCGGGGGAGGTTTTTTTGGGGTGCTTCTCTCGTCGGAGAAGTCTGTCCGGGGGCGAAAAAGTCTAACAGAGCCGCACGGTCTCTTTCGCGGGCGGGAACGGGCATTGCGTCCCGCTCGAGGAGGAAGGTTCAGGCGCTTGAACCCACTTCCCAAACAATCACGCGAAGCGCCCTTCGAGATACCACCGTCCCGAGCGGAGGTCCCGCGAGATGCACAGGAGCTCCCCCGCGGCGCTCGACGCCATGAAGTGCGAAAAGTGCCGCTCGGGGTCGAACCCTTCGGGAGCCGGCACCGGACGCAGGATCGAGAGCGGGCCGTTCAGGACGGGCCTGAGGCCCTCGAGCGCGAGCTCCCGCGGTGTGGGAAAGACTTCCGCAGGCACCGGCCCGCCCGCCTTCGGCGCCGCGGCGGGGAGGCCCGGGCGGTGGAGCGGGTGCGCCGCGAAGCTCCCCGCGGGCGTGCGGCGCTGCTGGGGGCCGGCGGCGCCCTTGGGAGCCGAGCGCGAGATCTGGAAGACCCGCGCGCGGCCGAAGTGGGCGGTGAGCGACGCCGCGAGGGTGGACGGTTCGTCGCCCGGAGACGAGCGCTCGAGCATCGGCCGCGCGGTGAGCTCGAGACTTCCCTGCGAAGCCCAGACGGCTTCGAGCACCGCGTGCCGCACGCGGTTCATCGCCGCAGCCGATTCCGCTTCGAGCGCCGGCCGCCGCCAGACGAGCGGGGCCGCGTCCCGCGGCAGGATCGGGCGGCCGAGGCGGTCACGTACGGAAAGCGCCACTTCGGCGCTCCCCACCGATCCCGAATCCGCCCAGGCCGCGAAGGCCGAGGTGAGGCGGGCTGCGACCTGTCCGCGTTCGGCGTTGGCGAGCGAGGCGCGCAGCTGCAGCACGTCGTCGCGGCGCGTCACGGGGAGCCCCTGCGCGACCCGTACCGGCAGGTCCTTCATGAGCGCCTCGGCGTCCCAGTCGAGCCCCGCGCCGCGGGCTTTGTCGACGGCCGCGCGGAGCGCGGCTTCCGGAGAGCTCCCAACGGCGCAGGTGTTGATGAAGCCCAATGCCGCGGCGCTCTGCGAAAGCGATTCAATGCGGGCTTCCGGCGCGTCGGTGGAAAGCGCCAGAAAGAGCGCCGCCGCCCCCGACCCCGCCGACTTCACGACGGAGACGGCCGGCGCGTGCGCGTGGGCGAGCGTCGTGAGGACGGCTGCCAGCTCCGCGAATCCCGCGGCCGAGGTCCGGGCGAACTGCAGCGTCGGAAAGGCGCAGAGCGCCGCCTCGCCCGACATGCCGATCCGCACCCCGCGTGCGGCCGCAGAGGCGTTCCTCGCGGCGACGACGCTTTCAACAAGCACCGCGGCGGGAAGTTCCGCCCCGGCCGCATGCAGGGCGAGGCGTTCCGGTACGGAGGAGAAGAGAAGCTGCGGGAGAAAGAGAACGGCGGAGATCATGGCGGGAGAAGCATTCCAAAGAGGGCTGTCGGCGGCGCAGGGGAGTCAGGCGGCGAATACGGGGTCGGGAAAGAGCGACGGTTCGCGGGCGGCGGACTTGGCGGGAACAGTGTTCGCATTGCCCACTTTGTTCGTCCCGGCGGAGGTCTCTTCGACGAAGTCCGAAAGCGGCACGAGGCACTCCGCCGCATGCGTGCGGTAGGCCCCGCGCTTCAGAGCCCGCACCCGCAGCGTCGTGCGGTCCGCGGGCGTGAGCTGGAGGCGGAACCTCCCCGCGGCGGGAAGACATGCCAGAGCCGCCGGCCGCACGGCGTAGACCGCGGCGCCGCAGGTTTCGGCCGCGAGCGCCAGACGCCGCACCGCCCGGCGGTCCGCTTCCGGCGCGAGGGGTGCGAGCCACGCGAAGACCGCCCGCGCCTCGCCGCTCGCCGCCGCTTTGCGCGCAGCCTCAAAGGCCGCTTCGGGCGAAGGCGGCGCGACGAAGAGCTGCCGCGTGAGATCCACGCCCGCCGCCTCGAAGGCCGGCGCAAAGGGCTCGAAGCCTTTCGCGGGCAGCACCCAGACGCAGGATTCGAGGCGCGCGGCCGCGGCGAGCATCAGCCGGAATTCCGGCCGCCCGGCGGCGGACGACAGCACCTCCGTGAACCCTGCGGTGGGAAGGCCCTCCGGGAGCATCCGGTCGAGCGGCGCGATCCCCGAGGTGACGGCGCCGCGCTTCTCCCCGCGCTTCTCCGCGGTCTTCTCCTCGGAGAACCAGGAGCGGGACTTTTCAACGAGCGCGCTCCAGACGGGAGTGGCGGGCTTCGGGTCGGCGGCGAGTGAACGGGAGAGCATGGCGGACCTCCGGGAAAAGGGCGCATGGACGCACAAGAGCGCGCGGGGCGCGGGTGGAAATCGGCGGCCGGAAGGTGTCGGGATGTCGCGGCCGTTGTCTTTCCTCCGAGTGTATCCACCTCTTCACTTTTGAGATCTCTATGTGATCCTTTGTGTTGATCTTCTGCGGAGAGGAGTTCAGCAAATTTCATAAACATCAATGCATTGAAAATAATTTCGGTAGTTCGAAAAGGATTGTGATACTCAGTCTTTTCACACGTCATGATCTTCATCGATGTGCCGCACTCCTAGAGCTGCAGGGGCGGACGGGCGGCGGGGCCGAAAAGTGATCCTGAGGGCGCAGCGGTCCGTCGAGACCCCTGCCGCGGCGCAGGATCAAACCGCCGCGAGGCTGCACGCAGGCGAACGATTCTCTTGACATTCATCAAATCCGGCGCGGCGAACCGAAGTACTCCGAAGCGGATGAGGCGCCGTTCTGCCCGGAGCGGCCTGCGTGCATGGGCGGTAGACTTTCGTCTCCATCACGAACGAGCCGCACCGCTCGGGAGGGGCGCAGCCTCCGCCCGAGCGGTGCTCCAATGAGGGGATTTATGACCGAACTTCAGCCGGGTCTGCCCGGGCGCTGGGCGCATGTCGTCAAAGAGCTTCACGAGGCCGAGGCGAAGGCGGGCCGCCCCGAGGGAAGCGTGCGGCTTCTCGCCGTCGGCAAGACCTTTGGCGCCGAGGCGCTGCTCCAATGCGCCGAATTGGGCGCCCGCACCTTCGGCGAAAACTACGCGCAGGAGGGATGCGCCAAGGTGGACTGGTTCCGCGAGCACCATCCGGAACTCCAGCTCGAATGGCATTTCATCGGGCCGCTGCAGGCGAACAAGACCCGCGGCGTCGCCGAGCGCTTCGACTGGGTGCAGTCGATCGACCGGCTGCGGATCGCCGAGCGCCTCAGCGCGCAGCGCCCCGCCGGCATGCCGCCCCTCAACCTCCTCATCGAGGTCAACATCGACGGCGAGGAGACGAAGTCGGGCGTGAAGCCCGAGGATCTCGAAGACCTCGCCCGCGCCGTCGAGGCGCTGCCGAACGTGCGTTTGCGCGGCCTGATGGCGATTCCGGCTCCGGCCGATGCGCACGAAGAGCGGATGAAGCCGCTTCTCGCGATGCGCACGCTTTTTGCTCAGTTCCAGAAGGCGCATCCGCAGGCCGACACCCTCTCGATGGGGATGAGCGCGGATTTGGAGGAGGCCGTTGAGGCGGGCTCCACGATGGTGCGCATCGGCCGGGCGATCTTCGGCGAACGGTTCTACGGGAACCGCGTCTGAAGCGGCTGAAGGCGGCGCAATCAAATACTACAAATTCACCCCCCTCGGAAGAGGGATAAAGGAGAAGAGGATGCTGACGGTTGGATTCCTGGGCGGCGGCAACATGGCAACGGCCCTCGTGGGCGGGCTTCTGCGCGGTGAGCACGCGGACCTCACGGTGCACGTCGTCGACCACCACGAAGAGAAGCTCGCGCCCTTGGCGGCACAGGGCGCCGAGATCCATCTGGAGCTCGGCGACTGGGTCACGGCCTGCGATCTTCTCGTCCTCGCGGTGAAGCCGCAGACGATGCAGAAGGCCCTGGAGCCCGTGAAGGCACTCCTCAATCCGGCGGGCTCCGCCCTCTCGATTGCGGCGGGGATTGAATCCGCGGCGCTCTCGAGGTGGCTCGGCGGCTACCGCGTTCTGCGCGCGATGCCCAACACCCCCGCGATGGTGGGCTGCGGCGTCTCCGGCCTCTGGATCCCCGAGGGGACCCCAGAAGCGGCGGCCGACGCCGCCCGGCGGGTGCTTCGCGCAGGCGGCGAGGTCGTGGAGGTGGACTCCGAAGCCGGAATCGACCTGGTCGGCGCCATCCCGGGGAGCGGCCCCGCCTACGTCTTCCGCTTCATGGAGGCCTTGGAGAAGGCGGGCCTGAAGCGCGGTCTGCCCGAGGCGTCGGCCCACGCCCTCGCGCTCGGCACCGTCTACGGCGCGGCGATGTTGGCGCGCCAGTCGGGCGAGCCCTTCTCGTGGCTCCGTGAGAAGGTGACGAGCAAGGGCGGCACCACTGCGAAGGCGCTCGAAGTCATGAACAACCGCGACATCGACGCGATGATGGACGAGGCTGTCGAGGCAGCCCTGAAGCGCACCGCCGAGATGAAGGCGCTCTTCCGCTGAAGGCCTTTGAAGGGACAGTCGACATGGCCGTGGAGATCGAGCGCAGGTTTCTCGTGAAGAACGACCTCTGGCGCGGGCTCGCGCCGGGGGTTGAGTTCCGGCAGGGGTATTTCGCCGCGGAGAAGGACCGGAGCGTGCGGATCCGCACCGAAGGCCCCCGCGCCGTGATCACCGTGAAGGGCGCCGCCAAAGGCGCGTCGCGGCTAGAGTTCGAGTACCCCATCCCGTTCGCGGACTGCACGGAGATGCTCGAGAAGCTCGCGATCAAGCCCCTCATCGAAAAGACTCGCACCCGGATTCCCGAAGCGTCGGGAACGGGGCTCGTCTGGGAGGTGGATGACTTCCACGGCGCCAACGCCGGGCTCGTGGTCGCCGAGATCGAGCTCCCGGACCCTGACGCCCCCTTTCAAAAGCCCGCGTGGCTCGGCCGCGAGGTGACGGGCGTAGCGCGGTACCTCAACGCCGCGCTTGCCCGCCGTCCCTATTCGACGTGGACGGAGGCCGAGAGGCTCCCGGCGGACGAATCCCAACCGGTGCAGGTTGACAAGGTCGAAGGTCGATGACGGCCTGGATCATCGCGCTCCTCGCGAGCGAGCGGATCGACGTTGCGCTCTTCTTCGCCGCCTTCGTCTCCGCGACGCTCTTTCCCGGCGGCTCCGAAGTGCTCCTCTCGGGCGCAATCGCGGGGCAGCCGCAGAACACGCTCTGGCTCGTTGCCGTCGCGACCGCCGGAAACACGCTCGGAGCGATGACCTCCTGGGCGATCGGACGCTTCATTCCGACAATGAAGAAGACCTCGAGAGCGATCGAGTGGCTCCGGCGCTGGGGCGCGTGGGCGCTCTTCTTCTCGTGGCTTCCCGTAGTGGGCGACGCGCTGCCGCTCGCCGCGGGGTGGCTCAGGATCGACCCGTGGCTCTCGCTCGCGGTGATCGCCCTGGGCAAGCTCATCCGCTACGCGGTGCTCGCGGCGGCGGTGCTGCAGGTCGTCCTCTGAGGCGGCTTCTTGAGTTGATCTTCGAGGGGGCCGTCAAGCAGCAGCCCCGAGGTGCGGGGAAGCGTTCCGCGGGCCGCAAAAGTCGAGATTTTCCAAGGTTTTTCGGGCGTAGAGCGCCGCTATAATCCCCTCTCACTGCGCGCGGACGCCGGCTTCCCCGGAAGGTTGAGGAGCTGCGCCGTCCGTGCTTTCTCCCGCCCGGGGACCGCGGCCTGATGGTGCCGCGCCGTCCTTGCCGGGCGGCGACACTATTAGGAATTGCCTTCGATGAAGATCTTAGTTGCTGTGAAGCGGGTCGTTGACGCCAAGGTCAAGGTGCGCCCGCTCCCGGACCACTCCGGACCGGACATCAAGCTCGCCCGCATGGCGATGAATCCCTTTGACGAAATCGCTGTGGAAGAGGCCGTCGAGCTCAAGGAGTCCGGGAAGGCGACGGAGGTGGTCGCCGTGACGATCGGCGGCGCCAAGTCGGTGGACGTTCTGCGCACCGCGATGGCGATCGGCGCGGACCGCTCGATCCACGTGCAGACGGACGACGTGGTCGAACCGCTCGCCGCCGCGAAGATCCTCGCGAAGATCGTTGAGAAGGAGGCCCCGGGCCTCATTCTCTTGGGCAAGCAGGCGATTGACGACGACTGCGGTCAGACCGGCCCCATGCTCTCCGGGCTCCTGAAGTGCCCGCTCGGCGCCTTCGCCGGCGAAATCGCCTTCGGCGACGACGGCCGCGTCCTCGTGACGCGTGAAACCGACGGCGGCACCCAGACGGTGTCGCTCGCGCTCCCCGCGGTCGTGACCGCGGACCTGCGCCTCGCCGAGCCCCGCTACGTGACGCTCCCCTCGATGGCGAAGGCCCGCAAGAAGCCCGTCGAAACGATCGCCCTGGCCGACCTCGGCGTCGATGCCGCACCGCGCATCCGCACGCTCTGCGTCGAGCCGCCGCCCGCCCGCAAGGCCGGCGTGATGGTTTCGAGCGTTGATGAACTCGTTGAGAAGCTTCGCAATGAAGCGCACGTGCTCTAAGGGAGGGCCGCAAGAATGACCGCGCTTCTGATCGCCGATCACGACAACAAGAACCTCCGCCCCGCGACGGCCCAGGCCCTCACGGCGCTCCTCGAAATGACGGACGCCGTGGACGTCCTCGTCGCCGGCAACGACTGCGCGTCGGTCGCCGACACCGCCGCGAAGTTGAAGGGCGTGCGCACGGTGCTCCTCGCCGAGAACCCCAAGCTCGCGCAGGAGCTCCCCGAAGTCCTCGCCGACCTCGTCGTCGCCGAAGCCCCGGGCTACACCCACGTCTTCTTCCCCGCGACTGCGCTCGGCAAGGCCGCGATGCCCCGCGCCGCCGCCCTTCTCGGGCGCTCCGCCGTCTCGGACGTCGTCGCCGTCAAGGGGCCGAAGACCTTCGTTCGCGGGATCTACGCCGGGTCGCTCCTCGCCACGGTTGAGACCTCGGAGGACGTGGTGGTGGGCACCATCCGCACGACCGCCTTCGAGCCGGTGGGTGAAGCGGACGCCGCCGCCCCCGTCGAGACCGTCGCCTGCCCCGAGGCCGACGACGGCTCGCGCTTCGTGAAGTTCACCGAAACCGAAAGCGACCGTCCCGAACTCGTCTCCGCCAAGGTGGTGGTGGCGGGCGGCCGCGGCCTCATCGACGAGGCGGGGTTCAAGGCGCTTGAGTCCCTCGCCGACACGATCGGCGCGGCCGTGGGCGCCACCCGCACGGCCGTGGACATGGGCCTCTGCCCCAACGACTGGCAGGTCGGGCAGACGGGCAAGATGATCGCCCCGCAGCTCTACATGGCCTTCGGCATCTCGGGCGCCATTCAGCACACCGCCGGCATCAAGGACGCCAAGGTGATCGTCGCCGTGGACAAGGATCCCGAAGCCCCGATCTTCGAGGTCGCCGACTACGGCCTCGTCGCCGACGGCTCGGACACCTGCCGCGCGCTCGCGGCCAAGCTCGCGAAGTAGTCCGGCATCACGCCAAGACGGGCGGCTCCGATCCTCTGGATAGGAACCGCCTGAACGGGCTCAAGGGCCGCGGAGGCTTCCTTCTTCGGAGGGAAGCGCCGCGGCCTTTTTCTTGTGCGCTTCTTGTCCGCGCCGTGGCCATTCGTGGAAATGCGTAGATGAAAACCCTTGAATTGCGGCGGAACATAGATAATGTCGGCGGAGGTGCATGTTTCGCGCGTTGTGAAAAACAGGATGAATGCGTCTTTCTACGGGTTTCCTAGGTGGGCGGAGGTTGAGGCGGTCTCTACACTGAGGTCTTCCTCCAACCGAAGACCACTTCGGGACCACCACCAAAGGAAAAGAAAAATGAAGAAGACGTTCGTTCAGGCCGCCGTCGCCGCGGCCTCCATCCTGGCCTTTGCCGGCACCGCGCAGGCGTGCAGCACACTCATTGTCGGCAAGGCCGTTTCGGCTACCGGCAACATCATCGTCGCCCACAACGAGGACAACGGCGGACGTCTCTTCAACCTGCAGCACTATGTGCCGCCCGCCAAGCACAAGAAGGGTGAGATGATCAAGTTCGAGCCCAAGGCCGCCGCGATTCCGCAGGTCGAGGAGACGCTCGGCTTCTACTGGACGGAGACACTCGTTCCCGACGGCGCGTCCTTCGCCGACGGGTTCTTCAACGACGCGGGCGTCGTGATCGCGACCAATTGGTGCGGCGAGATCTTCGATGCGGACCGCATGGAGGTGAAGGACGGCGGCATCGGCTACGGCATCCGCCGGCTCGTCGCCGAGCGCGCACACTCCGCCGCCGAGGCCGTGAAGATCGCGACGGAGCTCCTTCACGAGTACGGCTACTTCCATGACGGCCGCACCTACACGTTCGTGGACGCGAACGAGGCCTGGCAGCTCGCCATTCATCAAGGCGACTCGTGGGCCGCGCACCGGATTCAGGACGACGAAGTGGTCTACATCCCGAATGTCTTCATGATGGACAAGGTCGATCTGCGCGACCATGAGAACTGGAGGGTTGAACCCAAGCAGGTCGAACGCGCCGACAAGGACGGGCGGCACGACCCGAAGGATCCGATCTTCAATTGGCGCAAAATCGTCGCTCCCGAAAGCATCCGCGCGGAGCGCTGGAACGCCAACCGCAACGTGATCGCCTGGAAGTACCTGACGGGGATCGAGATGAACGATCCCGAGAAGTTTCCCTACAGCGTGAAGCTCGACCACAAGCTCGGCGTCAAAGAGGCGATGGAGCTTCTGCGCCAGCACGAGAGCTACATCGGTGAGGAGCAGGCGCTCTACCACAGCGCTTCGGAAGGCATCTGCCGCACGACCTCGCACGACGCGATCGTCTACAACCTCACGTCGGATCCCACCCTCACCGAGGCCTGGAAGACTTTGGGCCGTCCCTGCCAGTCGGTCTTCGTGCCGATCTATCCGCTCGCGGGTCCGGCCGCGGGCACGTCCTTCGTGGACGCCGCGACGGCGACGAAGGAGCACTTCGCGGGCACCCCCGGGATGTTCGACTTCCGCGCGGAGTTCACGCCTCACAGCGTCTTTAGCGCCGGCACGAATGCGATCGACTATCTGCGGGGCGGCGAGATCGCGCACCGCACCGAGCTCATCCACGCCGAAGAGGCGAAGTTCCTGGCCGCCCGCTCGGCCGTGACGAAGGAGGCCGCCGCCCTCAAGGGCGAGGCGCGCACGAAGTTCCTGCACGACTACAACCAGAAGGCCTACGACGAGGTGCTCGAGCTCATGAAGGCTGAGAACGCCCGCCTGATGCCGATGCAGGTGAAGATCCTCGCCGACGTCGTGAAGGCCGATTCCGACGATCCCGTCGCCTTCGCGCTTTTGGGCTCCAAGGATCACGAAGTGAAGGGAGCGAACATCAAGGCGACCCGCGCCGGCATGAGCGCCAACCAACTCAATTCGACCCGCAAGTTCACGAACTTTGCTCCGGCGCAGACGGTGGAGTTCAAGGACGTCAACGGCGACGGCTTTGAGGACGTGGTCTTCACCTTCAAGTCCAAGGACCTTGCGAAGGGCGCCGTTCCGGGCGCTCTGATGGATCTCTGGCTCTACACGCAGGTGAACGGCCACCGCGTCACGGGCTTCGACGTCGTGCCGGTCGAGACCCAGACCGTGAAGGCGGCGGAGAGTCGCAGCGGGAAGCATCTTCTCTGATTGGTCGACTTCGCTTTGAGGCTCCGCCTCGCTCCAACGCGCTCCTTTGGGAGCGCATTGGAGTCGGAGGGGCTGCAGACCACCCACCGGCGGCGCGGACGAAGAATCCGCGCCGTCCGCGTTTTCAGCGCCTCCCCCGAAAGGCGTCTTGTCTGCCTGCATTGACATCCTCTCCGCCCTGAAGGACGGAGATTCCCTACTGAGTCCTTACGCGTTTTGAGGCGCTTGGGGATCTCTTCGG
>ERZ833608.171-NODE-171-length-58939-cov-7.125331_pt1 | contig 58939 bp, 55 predicted proteins | sample MGYA00519694_ERZ833608 | MGnify/ENA primary metagenome ERZ833608 (study PRJEB31850, sample SAMEA3708742) | human gut metagenome | biome: human gut; feature: human-associated habitat; material: faeces | place: China | collected 2014 ... | reverse complement strand
AACAAGAAAAACGCTTCTGGAGTGCTGACCAAAAGCGTTTTGTCTACAGTCTGAAGCGACTTTCGGTTGTAATACGAAAGTCGCTTTTCAGAAAATGATGAACTATTTGGTCAGCTCAGCAACGACCTGATTGATGACCTTGCCGTCAGCCTTGCCCTTCAGTTCGCCCATAACAGCCTTCATGATCTGGCCCTTATTTTTCGTAGCCAGAACATCTGCGAATTTCTCTTCCAGAATTGCCTTGACCTCCTCAGCGGAGAGCATCTTGGGAGCAAATTCGCTCATGATCTCATAGCGCTTCTTGTATTCCTCCAGCAGCTCGGTACGGTCTGCGGGGCAGGTATCGATCTGCTCCTTCACGGATTTGATCTCTTTTAAGATGGCTTCGTTGGCCATCTCATCGGGAATGTTGTCACGGCAGCCGTTGTCGATCCCTTTTTTCTTTACAGCGGATACCAGCGCGGAGATGGCATCCTTTCTGAATTTATCCTTTGCCTTCATGGCAGCGATCATAGCGTCCTGTAATTCTTTTAATTTCATAGTGGTCTCCTCTCTGGAACAAAATCTCCAAATATTTTCTGTGTTTTATTATACTCCTACCGGTGAAAACTGAAAAGAAGAAAATGGGAATATCTGTCAGCTTATATCCGGGTTGTTTACACAGATATTACATGTTGTTTACCTGCCCAAGATAGTGTTGCTGCAACAGTTTTGGTAACATATAATGCGCCTTGGAGAAAAAAGCAACTGCGAAACAGGATGTAGCGTATCATAGCACGAATTTGCGGGCGGATGGTACAATGAACACGAAATAAGATGTATATAAAGACACGGGAATCAACACAGGATGGAAGGAAAGAAGTAGAAGAATGACATATAGTGAAATTAGAAAAAATGAAGAAGTACTGGCATTTATTAAAAAGGGAAATGCGAATCTGGGAGCCATGGGATTCACCGATCATTCGGAGGCGCATTCGGGACTGGTGGCAGAGCGGGCAGCAGAGATTCTGAAAAAATTTGGGTATCCGGAAAAAGATATTGAACTTGTGAAGATCGCCGGATTCATGCACGATATTGGAAATGCGGTGAACCGCAGCCACCATGCGGAGTATGGGGCGCTGCTTGCAAATGATATTCTGAAGAAGACAGAACTGTCCCTGGAGGACCGGGTGCAGATCGTGTCTGCTATCGGACTGCATGACGAATCTACCGGCGGTGCTACCGATCCTATTTCCGCGGCGCTGATCATTGCAGATAAGACCGATGTCCGCAGGAGCAGAGTCCGGGAGAAGAATAAGGCGACCTTCGATAAACATGACCGCGTCAATTATGCGGTTACGGATACGAAGCTTAAGATCAATGTGGAGAAGAGAGTGATTTCACTGAATCTGCAGATTGATCCGAAGATCTGCAGCATGTATGAGTATTTTGAAATATTCCTTGGGCGTATGATGATGTGTAAGCGCGCAGCGGAAGTGTTGGAGGCATCCTTTAAGCTGACCGTGAACGGATCTAAGGTGTTGTAAATTGAAAGTTAGTGAAATAGTTGTTCTAAAATCCACGCAGAAAGGGCTGCCCGCCCCGGACTCGGATGCTAGCTACAACTGTGGGGAGAAGTCCTTTTCTGCTGGGTTACTGCTTCCCTAAAAGATTTTAGAGAAGTCCTGTTGATTACTTTGGTGTAAATGACGTAATAATGACGTATTTTATACAAATAATTCTTAAAATCAAGATATTTTGTATTAAAATAGCTTGATTTTCTCATTTTACGAAAACAGTTACTTCCAAAGCATCCAAATCCCTTGTTTTTGTATTTTTTTTGCAAAAAATAGCGATTTTAATACAAAAGCAAAAAAGCTTGCCTCTTTACACACAAATTTAGATTTGACTCGTCGATCAACCACACTTACTCTTAATTCTACTAAAACATGCGAAAGGGCTGGGAAAAGTAAAATTTCCGTCTTAGAAACACATTATTTTTTACTATAATTGTAGAAAAAGACCTATTAAGTAAAAAAGCGCTTTCTGAGAAGCTTGTTTTTTACTATTTTGACTATATTGAGGCTTTTTTCAAAAATCAGTAGTCCAAATGCGGGCTGCTGAGATTCGTCACATCCGCAATGAGCCACGCTATTCATAAGATTGTCAGCAAAAAACGCTGCCAATCTTATTTCATATCGCGGCGTTCGCCGCATCACGGCATAAGTAAAGACAGCGATTTGTGCGCAAGCGCCCATCGCTGTCCTCACTATGCCTATGCGCGGCTATGCTTTCGTAAACTCTCAATTTACATCTCTAATGGAACGTGAAGGAATCGCCGTCCTCCACGATGCAGATCATAGTCTTGCCGGCATTGAGGACGATCTCATCACCATTGTCGTCGTAGTACCTCGTGGCACCGTAATCGGAGGTCTTCTCCCAATTCACGTGAATCCCCCGGCCGTTCGTAAAGAACCAGCCGTCTCTCGTGGTGTCGTGGCATTGGAATGCCAGGTATCCCTCGCCCAACTCTTCATAAAAGGTATTCTGCACCAGAATATTCTTGAAAGTCAGCTGCTTGCCGGTCAATGCATCGATATGCGGTCCGTCCGTACTGCCGGACAGATGCTGGGAACGATAATAGAGACCGTCATCCTCATTGAATTCAAAATAACATCTGGTCAGAGGGTAACATCCCGACATATCGATATAAGTGGCATCCTTGGCCTTGGAACCGTACTGCCCGAGCGTATTGGGTTCAGCCTTCGTGGCAAAACGGAAATGCTCTTCGTCGGACAGCCCACGATATTCCAGACTGTAACCTTTTTGGCCGATCACCCGCAGCAGACCGGCTCCGGAAGCATAAGCATTGTGAGGCTTGTTGCGATCTGTGGTGCGGAAAAAGGCTCCTTCATCCGTGCCGGAGGTACCGTCGATGTCCTGCGTGTCCGGCTGCGCCAGCAATTCATTGATGAAAAAGGGCCCTCCGAAATGCACCAGGAACGCATCCCATTCAAATGCCCAGTAGGCATAATAATCACGCAGACTCCGGATGTTGCCGATCTTGTCCAGATCCTCCCAGCCTTCATAGACTGCCATCATACGCGTCATGCGGTTCTCAACATTTGCTTCATAGAGAATGGAAGCCTCGGACAGACTATATTGAGGGATCGCGGCAGCCTCATTGGGGATCATGACAGCAATAGGACGCGTGGCAGCAACATCGGCATCCACCCATTCATTGGTGAGACGACTGCGCACCATTCCCTCAGCGGGTGCCACCGAATCATCTTCCACCACGATCGTCACAGGATCCGGAAGCTTGTCATCGGGATCCGTCGAAGAAGCAGGACTGTTGTCCGGCAGGATCGGACTGAAAATATTATCATTATTGTTCTGTGCGCCGCAGGCGGTCAGCAACAGAGAAGCGGACAGCAGAAGCGCGGCGGCTCTGTGCCATGTCCGTTTTTTATTATTATGAGAAATCATGTAAAAGTCACCTCGACCATAATACGGTATTTACCAAAAGCGTTACCAATCAAAAAAATCCATCAAACCTTATCCCTGATCAGATCACAAAAGTATAAATGATCACGCCGCAGAAAATACCTAACAGCGCACCCATGAGTACCTGCAGAGGAGTATGTCCCACGAACTCCTTCAGCTTGTCATGAGGGGAAATCTCGCTACGGCCCATATCCTCGAAGATCTTCATCATATCATTCAGCACCTGTGCCTGAATACCGGTCTCGCGGCGGACTCCCATGGCATCGTACATCACGATGATCGCCAGGATCAGAGAGATGGCGAACTCGAAACTGCCGGCGCCGTATTCGTAGCATGTCGCAGTGACCAGTGCACATACGGTAGCGGAATGCGAACTGGGCATTCCACCGCTGCCCACCAGACGCTCCGCCACGAATTTTTTGGAAATGATCAGATGGATCAGAGTCTTCAGGATCTGTGCCACGAACCAGCCGCAGGCTGCAGTCAGAAAAATATGATTACTGAAAAATTCTTCAAAAAAAGTCATAAATAACCTCGTTTCTGCCACACCCCATTTGGAAGGACAGGCATATATAAATTCAGTATAATCCAAAAGAAGAAAAAAGTACAGTGCCTGGCTTGAAATGATGTGGGAAGAATGGCTTGAAATGATGTTGAAAGAAACGTATAATAGTGTCATGTGGATTCTTATAACCAAAGCCTAAGGAGACCAGTAATGAGCCTGTTGAGTGTAATAGTGCCCTGTTATAATGAAGAGGAAAGTGTAGCCCTGTTTTACCGGGAACTGACGAAGAATGATCCTTTTTTCAAGGAAAAAGAAATAGAACTGGAGCTGCTGTATATCGATGACGGTTCCAAAGACGGTACTGTGCGGGAAGTGAAAAAGCTGATCGAGCAGGATCCGCGTGTGCATATTATTTCCTTCTCCAGGAATTTCGGAAAAGAAGCCGCCATGTTCGCCGGACTGGAAAAGTCTCGGGGAGACTATGTGGTCATGATGGATGTGGATCTGCAGGATCCGCCTTCCCTGCTGCCGGAAATGTTCGAATATATCTGGCAGGGATATGATTCCGTGGCTACCCGCCGCGTTACGAGAAAAGGGGAGCCGCCGATCCGCAGCTTTTTCGCCAGAAGATTTTATCATCTGATGAAGAAGATATCCCATACAGAGATGATGGACGGTGCCAGAGATTACCGCCTGATGACCAGACAGATGGTGGATGCGATCCTTTCCATGCGGGAGTATAACCGTTTTACCAAGGGAATCTTCGGCTGGGTCGGTTTCCGTACCAAATGGCTGGAATATGAAAACGTGGAACGTGCCAAGGGAGAGACCAAGTGGAATTTCTGGAAACTGCTGGTATATTCCATAGACGGGATCACTGCTTTTTCCACAGCACCGCTGCTGATCGCTTCTTTTGTCGGGATCCTGTTCTGCGTGATCGCTTTTCTGATGATCGTATTTATCATTGTGAGGAAGCTGATCTTCGGTGATCCGGTCTCCGGCTGGCCTTCCCTGGTGTGCATTATCCTGATGACCAGCGGCATCCAGTTCTTCTGTACCGGTATTCTCGGACAGTATCTGGCGAAAGCCTATATGGAAGTAAAACGCAGACCGATCTACCTGGTAAAGGAAGAAATCTAAGCATTTTGCTGTTACAAAACAGGGGGTAAATGTAACATTTTTGCTTTCTTAACTATATTTTAACGGAAAAAAGTCTTTTCAAAAAACGACAGCTATGATACAATTTCTCTGTCAGTCACGGTAGGAGAGCAATACTCGACAAGTATAAAGGGGGACTTGTTTTGGATATTGTAGCAGTAAAAGATTCTGAACTGGAGAGATATGTAACCAAAATCATGCTGGAGATAGGGGTGCCGGCGCATCTGAAGGGTTATCACTACTTACGTGATGCAATTATTTTGTCAGGAAAAGATATGGAAGTGGTAAGCAGCGTTACCAAACTTCTGTATCCTACGATCGCAAAACATTTCAAGACCACAGACCAGAAAGTGGAACGCGCCATCCGGAATGCCATTGAGGTATCCTGGACTCGGGGAAATGTGGAGACATTTGAGAAAATATTCGGATATTCAGCAGCCAGCGGAAGGAACAGACCGACGAACAGCGAGTATATCGCACGTATCGCGGACAACATCCGACTGGATTATAAGGCTATGTAACATATTGAATTTATTCTTTTTAAATTAGGAAAGTTAACGTTTCGATGCAGTATTCTTTCTTACACACTGACAGGGCCGCATGCCGGAAGAGATTTACGGTATGCGGCTTTTTTATGCTTTTTCATGCGTGCCACGTAATATTTGTCAAGTCCCGATAAATATGGTAAGATGATAACGATTCAGAGCAATAGAGAGCCTGCCCGGATCCACGGAGCGGGCACCGGGAGAAAACATGACTTTTCGGATATCGGATTTACTGATCAGAGGCTGTCTGATCATCATCGGGCTGACGGAAGTCGCCCATTTGGCGGGCTGCCTGCTAGGGTGGTCTTTTTTGGCTGTAACGGAGCTGCTGCTGGCGGAGATCGCCGTAGCGGTGCTTGTATTGATCTTGTCCGGTCTGATCGCACATAAAAACAGCATCATCGGAAAACCGGCACCGGAGAACAGCAAAACGAGCGGAAGACAACAGATTTTGACAGTAGTACTTGTATTTTTCATTCTGCTGCAGGTGCTATGGATCCTTACGGGAGGACGTGTGTGGACGGACGGCGATATGACGCTGGAGACCGTCAATACCTTCCTGAAGGAGAACAGCATCTATACGGTGGATCCCCTCACGGGGGAACCGTATACACAGGGCATGTCTTTCCGTCTGAAGCTGCTGTGCCTGCCTACTCTGTACGGAACCATCAGCCACTGGAGCGGTATGGCCCCTGAAACGGTAGTATACCGGCTGATCCCCTGCCTGACTTTATGTATGGGATACCTGGCTTACGGTAGGCTGGGTGCCGTGCTTTTTGATCATAATAGAGAAAAATGCAATATCTTCCTGATCATAGTGGGAATACTGTTCTGTGCAGGGACTTACATGCCCGGCGTGGACGGATTTGATATTTTCTACGGAGGTTTCCGGGGAGTGACGATCCGTGCGGCGGTGCTGCTTCCGTATCTGTTTTCGTGCCTGTTCGAGAGAAAATATCTCGGTGCGGTGCTCTGTATCCTGGCGGAAGCCTGTATGGTCTGGACACTGTACGGCGCGGGAGTGTGCCTGCTCGTGACGGTGGCATGGGTGGCATTACGGTGGCTGTGGACAATGTGCAGCCGCAGCGATCCTGAGAAAACACAGGCTGTGAAGACAGCACCTGGAGAGGAGGACGCAGAATGATGACACTTCTGAAGTCCGCTACGAACGGATGGCTCGATTATACGCAGCATGGGAAATATGCAGCATTGCTGTTGGCAGCTATCCTCTATCTGGGGTATTGCCTGTGGAAAAGCAAAGCAGCAAGGAACGGTGGGAAGCAGCCGCTGTTCTATTTATATGCAGTGCTGATCACGCTGGCCTGCATCTGTCCGGTGACAGCGGTGATCCTGATGAAATACCAGACCGCGTTTTATTCCTATGTATGGATTTGGGCAGCAGTGCCCCAGACAGCACTGATCGCCTGGGCATGTACAGAGTTCCTGTATACCCTGTGGAGAGAAAAAAGTATCCGGAATGTGGCGGCCACGTTGCTCCTGGCGGGAATTGTGATCCTGAGCGGGAATCCGGTATCGGACCGGACCGGCACACAGCTGACACAGGTGGAGACACCCCGGGAGCGGGAGGTGCTTGGGCAGCTGTCGGAATATCACCTGGAAGAGAGCGGAGAGACGGAATATAGCCTATGGGCTCCGAAGGAGATTCTGGCGGCGGCCAGGGCATACAGTGCCGATATCCATCCCGTGTATGGGAGAAGCATCTGGGATGCCGCGCTGGGAAGCTATTCGTACGACACCTACGAGACATGGCAGGAGGACCTGTATCTGTGGATGAACCATCTGGAGGAGACCGGTGAGCCGGAGTATGTCCGCACGGAGGAAAATACCGGTGAGCGGACCATTGATTTCAGAACCTGCCTTGACAGTGCGGCGGCCGCAGGAGTAGACTACATTTTACTGCCGGGGGATCTGCCGGAGGATACCGTGGAAAAATTGCAGGAGACCCTGGGGACAGACACAGAGCTGAAGACCACAGCAGGATATTACCTGATAGAAATCGGATAGAAATCAGATAGGAATCCGATAGGAATCAGATAGGAATCGGATAGAAGCCGGATAACAACCGGCTCAGAATTCGGATAAACAGAAGGATTGCAATATGGAACAGGATTTGATCAGTATAGTGGTACCGGTATACCGGGCGGAAAACTATATCGAAGAGACACTTGACTGTGTGCGGGCCCAGACCTATACGAACTGGGAGCTGCTGTTAATAGAAGACTGCGGACCGGACCGCAGCAGACAGCTCATCGAAGAATATATCCGGCGGACCGGAGACCGGCGGATCCGGCTGCTGACCCATCCCACGAATCTGGGAGCCGCCAGGGCGCGGAATCTGGGAGTGAATGAGGCACAGGGACGTTACCTGGCTTATCTGGATGCGGACGATCTGTGGGTACCGGAGAAGCTGGAGCGGGAGCTTGCTTTTATGAAGGAGCAGAAGGCTGCTTTTGTGTTCACAGGATATGAATTCGCCGACGAGAACGGCATAGGAACGGGGAAAATAGTCCATGTACCGACGACCATAAATTATAAGGAAGCCTTGAAAAATACCACGATTTTCACCAGTACGGTAATGTTCGACCTGGAACAGCTGTCAAAAGAAGAGCTGCAGATGCCGCAGATCAAGAGTGAGGATACCGCGTTATGGTGGAGAATACTGCGCGGGGGTACTGTAGCTTGTGGTTTGGATGAAAATTTGGTAAAATATCGGAGAGCGGGGAAATCCCTGTCTTCCAACAAGATAGAAGCTCTGCGCAGGATCTGGAATCTGTATCGTAAGGCAGAGGGAATGTCTGTGCCGAGCAGCGCCTGGCATTTCTGTTTCTGGGCAGTACGTGCGGTGAAGCGCAGAATATAGGAGGAGTTTGTGTTGAATACAAACGGTAATTATTATGTGAACAGATTGCGCAGAAGGGAATCCTTCAAGCGATTGATCAATATAGGACTGTCGGCGATCTGCCTGTTCCTGGAAATTGCCCTGTTTGCCTACATGTGGCAGTTCCACTTCCAGTTCCAGCTGGTAGACCCGCTGCAGAAGATCTGGTACCGCGGCTTCCTGCTGGAGAACGGTATCTACAGCGTGATCCTGATCTTTTTCTCCGTGACCTACGGTGGAATGCGTCTGGGTTATATGAAAAATACAGAGATCATATTTTCCCAGGTGTTTGCGACACTGATGGCGGATGTACTGATCTATGCCGAGCTGTGTATGATGGCGCGTAGTGTGTTCCCGCCGGATATGTTCCTGCTCATGGTCGTGCTGCAGATCGTGGCAGTGATCATCTATGCCAATATTGCGAATAAAATCTATCGTACGGCGTTCCCGCCCAGAGAACTCCTGCTGATCCATGGGGATCGTCCCATCGCGGATATCTGTAAAAAGTTCGAAAGCCGTAAGGATAAATACAAGATCACGAAATGTGAACATATTAGAAAGGGCGCGGCAGAGCTCTGCAGGGAGATTCTGAGTGATTATCAGAACGGTGAGATCACCGCTGTCGTGATCTGGGATATTAATGAGAAGGATCGCAACACCATACTGAAATTCTGTTATGCGCAGTCGATCCGTGTGTATGTAATGCCGAAAATATCAGATGTTATTTTAGTAGGTTCCGAGGAATTACATGTATTTGATACGCCGATCCTGCTGACCAGAGAGTATTCCCTCAGCATGGAGCAGCGGTTCATCAAGCGCTCCATCGACGTGGTCTGCTCCCTGATCCTGTTGGTGATCACCTCTCCGCTGATGCTCCTGACGGCACTGGCGATCAAGCTGTATGACGGCGGTCCGGTATTGTATAAGCAGGTGCGCTGTACCATCGGCCAGAGAGAGTTCTATATCATGAAGTTCCGCAGTATGCGCACCGATGCGGAGAAGGACGGCGTAGCCCGCCTGGCACAGAAAAATGACGACCGCATCACTCCGATCGGGAAAGTGATCCGCAAATGCCGTCTGGACGAGCTGCCCCAGCTGATCAATATCCTGTGGGGAGATATGTCCTTCATCGGCCCCAGACCGGAACGCCCGGAGATCATTGCCCAGTATACCGAAGTCATGCCGGAGTTTGCTTTCCGTATGAAGGTGAAGGCGGGACTGGCTGGATTCGCCCAGGTATACGGAAAATACAACACCTCTCCGTATGACAAGTTAAAACTGGATTTAACATATATCGAAAATTATTCTGTATGGCTCGATCTGAAGCTGATGCTTCTGACACTGAAGGTACTGTTCTGGCCGGACAGCACCGAGGGTGTCGAGAGCGAACAGGTGACGGCTTTCAAGGCAGAGTACGACGGCCGTGCGGAAAAAGACGATAACTGATCTGAACGTATGGGAATATGACAATATGGGAGGAAGCCTCATGGAAGCAAGCTATGGTAAGGAACCCTTCGATCTGCGGCTGCTGCTCTTGCGGCTGGGCCGTAATCTATGGAAAATACTGGCGCTGACGATACTGGGTACAGTACTGTTCGGCGGCGGTTATTATGTCAAAAATGTGTTGCTGCAGCCCGATCCCGGGTATGCGGCTTCTTCCACTTATAAGGTAGAATATGTCGAGAACCCTAATGCGGCCGGTGCTTACTATATCAACGAAGCCACCTGGAACAGCCTGCTCCACACGGGAGAATTTCTGGATGGTGTGGAGACTCATCTGCAGGAAGCGGCAGAGCGCGGAGAGACCGGTGCTGCGGCAGTGCTGGAACAGGGCAGAGACCGCTGGATCGAAGCTTTGTCGGCTGCCCTGCCTTCCGATTTCAGTATTCCGGTGACAAAGGCTACGACACAGGATCCCGGGGAGAGCATTGCGCTGGCCCATGCCGTGGAAGAGACCATGGGTAGGGAGTTCGCTGAGAGTATGCCGGAGATCACGCGGATCAAAGTGCTGGATCATGGAGACCTCGCAGAGGCAGTGGTGCCGGATGTGCGTCCGGTACGGGCCGTGATCCTGGCGGCGGTGCTGTCCTTGTTTTTCGTAGTGGTGATCTTCCTGTTATGGGAGCTGTCCCGGGACAGCATCTGGCTCCCGGCCACTCTCCGCAGACGGTATGGATTACACAGTCTGGGTACAGTGGAAAGTACGGGATTTGCGGAAAATGTGAAATATCTGCTGGAGAAAGCGGATGCCCATAAGATCGCCGTCTGCGGTGCCCTGCCGGAGGCAGATCCACAGGAGGCCGTGGACAGACTGCGCGAGCTGCAGCCCGCCGGTAGAGAGCAGACCAGCGGCAGAGTGCAGCCCATCGACAGAGAATGGATCGCAGTTTCCAGTCCGCTGCTATGCCCTGAGAGCGCAGAGACTCTGCGGGAGGCGGATGTGGTCCTGCTGGCAGTGCCGGCCGGAGCAACGGTGGGTAAGCGGCTGGAGGCTGTGCTGGAGTATCTGACCGCACAGGACTGTAAGGTGGACGGAGCCTTTTTATGGAATGCGGATGAGACCCTGATCCGAAGCTATTATTTTCTCCCTATGATTGGTTCCGATACAGCAGATAACAATATGAATACGAGAAATACAGAAATGGAACATACAAAGACTACCCAGGCAGAAGGAGAGCAGGCATGAAGGTAGAAGTACTGGCATCGGTAATGAACGCTTCTCTTCGTGAAACCGTACAACATATGAACCTGCAGTCCGATGCGGTGATCATCAACCAATGCGACAGACTCGGGCAGGAGGAAATGCAGATATCCCAGGAAAACGGAGAGGCACGAACCATCCGTTTCTATAGCTTCCCGGACCGGGGCATCGGGAGAAGTCGGAATGAGGCTATTTTGCGGGCAGAAGGAGATATCTGCCTTTTTTCGGATGCGGATATCGTGTATGAGGACGGCTATGAGGCTGCGATCCTTCGGGAATTCGAGGACAATCCCGAAGCGGATATGATCATTTTCAACATTGCGGTGGAAGAAGAGCGCCGCACTTATCATATCACGGACAGGCACCAGGTACGCTGGTATAACTGCGGCCGGTACGGAGCGGTGAGCTTTGCGGTACGCAGGGACAGCCTGTTGGCATCCGGGAGCACCTTCTCCCTGCTGTTCGGCGGCGGAGCGAAATACAGCAACGGTGAGGACAGCCTGTTCCTGGCGGAGTTCCTCCGGAAAGGCTATAAGGTCTATACCGCGCCCGTGACCATCGGCAGAGAGGAAGCGGGAGACTCCACCTGGTTCCATGGCTACAATGAGAAATTTTTCCATGACCGCGGTGTACTGTATCATTATCTGTATGGAAGGCTGGCAGGACCGCTGGCACTGCGGTTCCTATATGCTCATAAGGGGACATTGTGCAGTGAGGTAACGATAAAACAGGCGAAGCAGTGGATGCGGGACGGCATCCGCGAAGCAGGAAAGCGCGGCTGAGCCTGAACCGCTGCAGACATCGCAGGAGAATACGCCTGAACCGCGGCGGACATCGCGAGAAAACACGCCGGAAATTGAGACAGACATCGTAGGCAGGAAGGGGGTCCCACATGGAAAAAAGTGCACTGGTATATATTGTATTAACACTCGTAACGGTGGGATTCGGCTTCTGCGTGCGCAACAGCGCCTATACGGCAGGATACCTGTCGGGCAGGCGGATGTCTGGAGCACCGGTGGGGTACGATCGGCAACAGGCGAGAAATCTGGTGGCGGAGACCGCCGTATTCTGCCTCCTGGCGGGAGTCTCGGCCTGCCGTATTGCGGTGGGTGGTGACTACTGGGTCTATTGGCTGAAATTCCAGCTGATCGATCAGGGACGCCATGTGTCCTATGAAAAAGGCTTTGTCGGGCTGGTGAAGCTGTTCCACTGGATCTTCGGCGAGGGCTCCTATCTGCCGATCTTCGGATTTTTTTCGCTGGTCACGGTGTTTTTCTTCCTGAAAGCACTGCATGATCAGGCAGACTGGTACGTAGTGTCCCTGTTTTTACTGCTGACCCAGGGCTTCTATTTTAACAGCATGAATTCCGTGCGGTATTATTTTGCACTGGCATTGGCCATGTATGCGCAGAAATATGTACTGCGGGGCGAGTACGGCAAGTTCATTCTCTGGGTGCTGCTGGGATGTACGATCCATAAATCGGTGCTGCTGATCATTCCGGCCTATATCACAGCAGATCTGCTGTCGCGGGTACGACTGAAAAAATGGCACTACGCGGTCGGGATCCTGCTGATCTTATCCCTGATCTTCGGACAGGGCTTTTATCGGAATCTTATTTTTAAGTTTTATCCCTATTATAAGGATTCCATGTTCGACAACGGCCAGTTGTCCTATGTGAATATCGGAAAATGCCTGGCGGTGCTGATCCTGTGCCTGATCTACTGGAAGGACAGTATCCGGGATGATCGCAGGAACCGTTACTATTTCTATCTGAACCTGGCGGGACTGGTGCTCTATACCTGCGGCTCCTTCATCCCGGAGGTGTCCCGTGTGGCCTATTACCTGATCCAGTCCCAGATCTTCCTGATCCCGGGCGTGCTATGGAATGCGAAAAAGGGATGGTTCCGCAACCTGTGCATTGTCGGAGTCGTTGCGGCATATCTGCTGTATTTTGTAATGCTGTTACGTGGCATGTACGATGTGGAGATACGGTTACTGCCGTATTTAAACTGGATATTTGATTAAAAGAGGATTTGATTTATGAGAGTACTGTGGGTCTGCAATATCATGCTCCCGGTGATCGCCGAGGCATTGCATAGAGAAGCTTCCAATAAGGAAGGATGGCTGTCCGGACTGCTGTCGCAGATCGTGGACCGGGAAGACACCGGCATGACGCTGGCGGTGGCGTTCCCGGCACCCGCGGGGGAAGAGATCCCACAAAGTTTTGTAGTCCGGGTGCAGGGGGAACACCCTGCCTGTGTCGCGGAAGCCACTTCTGCTACGGAAGCTGCTTCTGCTCCGGAGGGGGGCGGTGGATATCTCGTCAGATGCTACGGTTTCCGTGAGGATACCGTGCATCCGGATCGTTACCAGCCGGAGCTGGAAGAAGAGCTGCGTAAGATCACGGAAGATTATGACCCAGATGTGATCCACTGCTTTGGTACGGAATATCCCCATACGCTGGCGGTCTGTCGTGCCTATCCGCATCCGGAGAGGATCCTTTTGGGGATCCAGGGCATCTGCAGCCTCTGTGCGGAAGCCTATTTCGCCGATCTTCCGGAGCGCGTGACGCGCAAAGTGACCTTCCGGGATCTGGTAAAACGGGACAGCCTGCGCAGCCAGCAGGAGAAATTCGCCCGCAGAGGTGTGATGGAGAGAGAAGCCATCGGTCTGGCGGGAAATCTCACCGGCAGGACGGCATGGGACCGGGAGGTGACCACCGGGTGGAATCCCGGAGCACAGTATTATCCTATGAATGAGACCCTGCGCGCTTCCTTCTATGAAGGCAGCTGGAACCCGGAGCACTGTGAACCCCACAGCATCTTCGTCAGTCAGGGAGATTATCCCCTGAAGGGCTTGCATTATCTCCTGAAAGCATTGCCCGGGATCTGCAGGAAATTCCCCGATGTGCAGGTGTATGTGGCGGGAAATGATCTGACGGCATACCACACGCTGAAGCAGAAGCTGAAGATCTCCGCCTACGGACAGTATCTCCGGGATCTGATCCGGGAGGAGCAGCTGGAAGACTGCGTGCATTTCACAGGGAAACTGACAGAACAACAGATGCGGGAACGATTCCTCCGAAGTCACCTGTTCCTGTGCTGTTCTTCCCTGGAAAATTCGCCGAACTCCCTGGGAGAGGCCATGCTGTTGGGAGTGCCCTGTGTCAGCACGGAGGTTGGCGGGATCCCCAGTCTGTTCGACGGCGGAAGGGACGGCCTGTGGTGTGAAGGACACCGGCTGACAGAAACGGCTGAAATCAGCAGAAATACGGCAGAAGCGGCTGAAAGCAAAAATAACACATGCAATTCAAAAGAATTAAAAACAACAGAATTGGAAAATATTGTAAAATCCATGGAAAAATCCATTATCGAAATGTGGAGTTCTCCGGAGAAAATGTTGGAATACTCTAAAAATGCAAGAGAACATGCAAGAAAAACCCACGATAAAGAGAAGAATTTTGCAAAATTGCAAGAAATCTATGCAAAGATAGCGGAAAGGCAGGGCTGAGAATGCAGGTGGTATTCGTTTCTAATTATTTTAATCACCATCAGCTGTCCTTCTGCGATGCCTTGTATGAGCTCCTGGAAGGAAGCTTTTGCTTCCTGCAGACCCAGCCGATGGAAGAAGAACGGGTGAAGATGGGATGGCAGGCCGAGGAGAGACCGTATGTGCGCTATGTACAGCCGGACGGTACGACTACGGGCGGACCGGAAGCATTCACAGCCGTCACGGGCTGGACCCCTGACGAAGAGACTGCGGATAACGAATGGCGGAGCCTGCTGCTGACAGCTGACGTAGTGATCTTCGGTGGATGCGATGACGAGAGCTACATCCGGGAACGCCTGGCGGCGGGAAAACCTATCTTCCGCTACAATGAACGGCTGTATAAAGAAGGACAATGGAAAGCCATCTCTCCCAGAGGACTGTTGCAAAAGTATAAAGACCACATCAGATACCGCAAGGCACCGGTGTACTTCCTGTGTGCCGGAGCCTATGTGCCCTGCGACCTGGGGATCATTCATGCCTATCCGGAGAAAAGGCTGCGGTTCGGGTATTTCCCCGAGACCAGAGAGTATGCGCCGGGGGAACCGTTTTCACGCAAGAAAAAAGGAAGCATCCTGTGGGCGGCGCGGATGATCGACTGGAAACATCCGGAGCTGGTAGTGAAGACGGCCGCTTATCTGAAAGAACATCTGGAAGAGATTCCTTTTCACATTACGATGATCGGCGGAGGAGAACTGGAGGAAGAAGTACACAGCCTGGCAGAAGAGCTTGGCGTGACGGATAAGATCACCTTCGCAGGCTTCCGGAGCCCGGAGGAGGTCCGGGCAGCCATGGAGGAATCGGAGATCTACCTCGTCACCAGTGACCGAAAGGAAGGCTGGGGAGCCGTGGTCAACGAAGCCATGAACAGCGGCTGCGCCGTCGTGGCGGATCATATGATCGGAGCGGCTCCCTGGATGATCCGACAGAGGGAAAACGGGATCCTCTATCACGACGGCTGTGAACAGCAGCTGCAGGAATACGTTGCAGAGCTGCTGCAGGATCCGGCAGAGTGCCGCAGACTGGGAGAAGCGGCGCAGCAGACCGTCCGGACGGAATGGAATGCACGGACCGCCGCGGAGAGACTGGTCAGACTGAGTCGTGAGATGGGATTCCTAACCGGTGCCCCCGGTACCACACCTGCAGAGCCGGCACTACTTGCACCCGGCCAATGCCTTCCGGCTCCGCCCGTCCCGGCACTGTGGACAGGCGGTCCCTGCTCCCCGGCCCCGGTGATCCCGGAGCGACGGATGTATCGATATTTAACGGAAAGAAATAAAGAGGACAGAACGTGAACAGTAATGAGACCAACCAGCCGCTGATCAGTGTGATCGTGCCGGTGTACAATATCATACCTTATCTGCCCCGCTGCGTGGAAAGCCTGCAGAAGCAGACCTATCCGGAGTTGGAGATCCTGCTGATCGACGACGGCTCCACCGATGACACCCCGGCGCTGTGCGACCGGCTGGCGGAAAATGACCCGCGTATCCGCGTTTTCCACAAGGAGAACGGAGGTCCCTCTTCTGCGAGGAACTTCGGACTGACGCAGGCCGCCGGAGCATATGTGGGATTCGTGGACAGCGATGACTATGTGGATGCCGATATGTACGAGCACCTGTACCGGGCGATCGCGACTACACATATGCCCATTGCTCAGGTGGGCAGGGATGAGATCGATCAGGATGGCAACATCTTGCCGAACATCTGCGAACCGGTATCCGAAGAACAGGTGATCCCGGCAGAGGATTTCTTAAAAGAGCTGCTGATGCACCGGGGAGACTGCTCCTTCTGTACCAAGCTGTTGCAAAAGGATCTGTTCACAAAGGAAAAATTCCCGGTGGGAGCGCTGAACGAGGATTTCCACCTGCTGGTGAAGCTGCTGACGGATGAGGAGAACATCGTTCCCGGGATCGCGTGCATTCCGGGCCAGACCTATCATGTCTTTTACCGTCCGGACAGCAACACCAGAGATAAAAACCGCTTCTCCAGAGTGTTCGCGGACAACATCGATAACGCGGATATGGTACTGCGGCTGGTGGAGGCGAGATACCCGGAGCTGACGGAGATCGCCTTCCGGTTCGGTGTCTTCCAGAGACTGGACTACATGCTGCATATTCCCATAGCACAGATGACCGGGGACAATGCGTTCTACCGCAGCGTCGTGAAGAGCCTGCGGAAGGGATGGTTGCGCGCCATGAGAAACCCTTACCTTACGAAAAAGAATAAGTGTTATCATACACTGTTCGCCATAGCGCCGAAGGGGATCCGGCTGCTGCACAAGAAACTGAAGCACATATGAAGAGCACATATTCAAAGAAAGAATTGAGTTTCATGAAAAGAAAATTAGCATTTCTGGGAGCCATTCTCCTGGTGGCATTCATATTTACCTACGAGGGCAATACCTACCGGACCCATGCACTGGACGAGGAAGATCAGGCATGGATCGACGAGGCCGGGGAAGCATTGCAGAAGATCGTGGAAGAACGGGAAATCATGGCACTGGTCTATCTGTGTGATGAGCTGCCGATCCGCTCGGAAGCGGATAACAGCAGTGCGATCGCAGGCACCGCAACCAGCGGACAGATGGTGGAGATCCTGGATGTGGCCGTGGATGAGGACTATCAGGTCTGGGAAAAAGTGTCCGCGGAGATCAGCGGTAAGACCTATGTAGGATACATCCCCAGAGATCATCTGGCATGCTCCGACGAACGTTTTCTGGAATGGGAAGAACTGTATGGCATGAATCCAGGAGCGGAAGTGATGCTGGCAGAGGAAAATGCCACGGGCGTCTATGCGGATATCGAAGAGTTCCCGGAGAGCTACCGCCCGGCATTGCAGGCGTTGAAACAGCAGCATCCCAACTGGACTTTTGTGCGGCAGAATACGGGACTGGATTTCCAGACGGCGGTAAACAATGAATTACAGGGCGGAAAAAGTCTGGTCTATAAGAGCTACGGGGACTATTGCAAGGAAGGACAGCACAGTCCTAACTGGTATTTTGCATCGGAGGATGTACTGAAGTTGTATATGGATCCGAGAAATGCGTTACAGGAAAACGCTATTTTTCAGTTTGAACAGCTGACGTACAATGAAAGCTACCACACAGAGGAAGCTGTTAAAAATTTCCTTGAGGGAACTTTTATGAACAGCAGTCAGAACGCGCCCGGAACGGATATGAAGTTCTATCATATTTTCTGGACCATCGGTGCGGAGGAGAACCGTCAGGTCAGTCCGTTCCATCTGGCAGCCAGAGTGCTGCAGGAACAGGGACAGGGCACGTCACCACTGATTTCCGGTACTTATCCCGGCTATGAAGGGTATTATAATTATTTCAATGTGGGGGCCTCCGGAAGCACCAACGAACAGGTGATCATCAATGGATTGAATTATGCCAAAAATAATAACTGGAAGGGAGCCTACTATTCCATTCTGGGAGGAGCGGAAGTGATCTCCGCGAATTACATACGGAAGGGCCAGGATACCTTATATTTACAGAAATTCAACGTATCCCCCACAGCCAGCAACCCGATATATACCCACCAGTATATGCAGAACATCTCAGCGCCCACCACGGAAGCCCTGAGCATCAAAAAACTGTATGAGAGTGCCGGAGCACTGGAGAATACCTTTGTATTCAAGATCCCGGTCTATGAAAATATACCGGCAAGCCCCTGCCCGATGCCGACTTCGTCTACCAACGTGGTATTGCAGGTGCCGTCGGGATATGATGCTGCCGCGATCTATGTGGACGGTGTCGCCTATACTCCGCAGGTGCGGAATAATCGCCGCATCGTTACCCTTCCGGACGGAAATGCACAGGCAGCAGTGGTCTATCGTTATAATGCCAACGGTGCGCCTATCGGCATGTATGTCTGGACCATGGAATACCGTAACAATGCCTATGTGGCGACGGAGCAGCCGGAGCTGACAGATCTGCTGACCTACCACGGATTTTCCATCCGTATCACCGGGAAAGCGGGAATTCGTTTTAAGACCGGTATCAGTACCGACCTCAGAGCCAGATTACTGAACGGCGGTGTAAATGGCTATTCCCTGAAGGAATATGGAACGCTGGTCATGAACAATGCCAACCGTGCCTCCTATCCCATGATCAAGGGTGGTGAAAAAGTCATCAGCGGACTGGCCTATGGCACGAACGCTGACGGTTCCCATCAGGACAGCATTTACGAGACTGTGAGCGGAAGATACCGTTATACTTCCGTGCTGGTGGGACTTCCCTCCAGCCAGTACAAGGTGGAATATGCGTTCCGCGGATACATAATACTGAACAAGGACGGCAGAGACATTACAATCTACGGACCGGTACAGGCCCGAAGCATTTATGCACTGGCGGAAATGGTTCTGAACATGGGAACTTACCAGCCGGGATCCGCCGCAGATACTTTTCTGCGGAAGCTGATCAGCGATGCACAGTAACAGTCTGCCGGCTGTCGGCCATCGGAGAACGATCATAGAATTTGATAAAAACAGACAGGACAAAAAGATGAAAAGAAAAGCAACAAAATTCATGGCACTGGCCATAAGCACGGTACTCGTCACTTCCCTGACGGCCTGCGGAGACGGCAACGGTGGGGAAGTAGAGGATGTGGTGACCCCGGTGGAAGCACAGCCGATGCTGTCCGAACTGGAGCTGGAGATCCTTAATCTGGAAACCAAATATAATAAAGGAGAATTCGCCGGAGCAGATTACCTCGCACTGGCAGATGCCTACAGCAGAGCAGGCGATATCCGCAAGCAGCGGGATATGCTGGAACAGGATTACCGGCTTTACGAAGATGCGGATGCATTTTCCACATTGCAGGGCCTCAGTGTAAATTTGGAAGAAGAGACGGAAGAGATCCGCAGCCGTGCACAGGAAATGTTAAATGATCTGGAACTGCCGGAATATCTGGACGAAAGCGTGAATCTCATCGACAGCGGCGACTGGTTCTCCACCATGATGCCCAAACTGAAGGAAGGACAGCGCAGCTACTATCTGGAGCGGGATGCACAGCCGCTATTCTATGCGCAGGTGGGATATACCGGCGAGGGACAGCGTTTTTCCAAAGTGTGGTATACCGGAAGTGAGACAAAACGCTTCCTGAGTCAGGAAGGAACCATCATCCGCCTGGTGACCGTGACTTCCACGGTGGCAGGGGCAGAGGATCCGACTTCGACTGCGGGAACCGATACAACAGCTGAGACGGCGGACATTCAGGACACCGCCACCCCTCGGGCTGCCACCCCGGCAGACATGGGTGCCTGGAACGGTACTTTTGAGTCCTGGAGCGTGGACTGCGCTACCGGCAGCATTACCCATGAACAGGGTACCATGCAGAAGGGTGTGCTCACCGGTGACTACACCTGTGACGTACATGCCGGAGAGGGCGGACTGGATGCATTTTCTCTCTGGAACAACCGGGAAGGCATGGAATATATTACTTATACCGGCAGTTTTGATTCCGAGGGAAAGGCGTTGGTAGAACAGCCCTCCGAGGAAATCCGGAAAAAACTGCTGGAGGGAACAGATGATACGGATCTGATTCTCTACGCTTATGATGCGACCGGCGAGAACTGCCTCTGGCAGGGAACCGGTGCGGAGACTTCCGTGGCGGATTATCGATTTGGCGGGGAGCTGATCGGATTGGAGACCCGGCCGGAATATACCTCCTATGAGGTGCCGGAGACTATGGCAACGGATGACAACGGAACAGGAAGCACAGGAGAGACAGGCACTGAAAAACCCCAGATCCGCATCTTTGACGGAGAGATCCAGTGGTTCGACGGAAAATACTGGGTCAGCGCAGGTAATGTGAAAGAGATGGCAAAACAGGATCCTTTTGCGGTATACGAAGAGAACCATGATACGGCAGCACCCGGAGATACAGCGGGAACTACCGGAGGCAATACAACAGACGGAAATGCCGGGCAGAGCATTACCGGAGGCAATACCACCGGAACAGCTGGCGGCAACAAAAATTCCGGAACGATTCAGAAGCCCGCGGCAACCCCGAAGCCTACGACAAAGCCGTCCACCCCAAAACCCGGTACCACCAAACCTTCTGCAACTCCGGCACCCACTGCAACTCCGGTACCGGCAGCAACTCCAGCACCGGCGCAGAGCAATGACAACAGCATCTCCGGCGGCAGCGATTCCGGAAGCAACAGTGGCGGAAGTAGTGATTCCGGCAGCTCCGATAGCGGAAACTCAGGAGGCGGTGACACCGGCGGCAGCAGTGACAGTGGAAGCACCGGAGGAGACAGCGGCAGCTCCGGCGGAAGTGACGTGGATATGGAGTGGACACCGGATCTGTTGTAGTCCCGCGCATGCGATAGATCACATTGGACTGTTCAGAGGCAGCCCGGAAAAGTGAAACATTTGGAATGAGGAGGATTTATTCATTGAAATATCCATGGAAACAGAAGATATTGGAATCGAAAAAAATAGAGCTGCTGCTGGTGGCATTGCTCCTATTGGCGGCTATCGTCATCCGGGCATACCATTTCGGAGCGCCGCCCATCGGCGTACATCAGGACGAAGCCATGGCTGCCGTGGATGCCAAAGCACTGGCGGACTACGGTACAGACCGTTATGGAATGCGGTATCCGGTGCATTTTACGGCGTGGCGTACCAGCCAGATGAGCGTATTACTGTCCTACTGTATGATCCCGTTTATTAAGCTCCTGGGATTCTCCACGGTATCCACGAGACTGCCAATGCTGGTGATCAGCTGCCTGGGACTGCTGGCACTGTACCTCTTCGGCAGACAGCTGGCCGGCAAATGGACCGGCATGATCGTGCTGATCCTGGGGACCATCAGCCCCTGGCATTATATGCAGAGCCGGTGGTCCTTTGACTGCAACCTGTTCCCCCATGTGTTCCTGATCGCGGTAGTACTGCTGATCGCCGGACTAAAAAAGAAACCGCTATTGTACCTTTCCATGGTGATGTTCGGACTGTGCTCCTATGCCTACGGAATTGCGGACTATTCGGTACCGCTGTTTTTACTGGTGGTTGCTATTTATCTCCTGCGGCAGCAGGCAGTGAATTGGAAGGAGCTGGCAGCCTGCTTTGTGCTGTACCTAGTGATCGTGCTGCCGGAATTTTTATCCATGCTGCTTACCCTGCTGGGAAAGCCCGGAATCGAGACGCCGCTTTTTACGATCCCATCGTTCCTGTCCAGTAACCGCGGCAATGATATTCTGTTCGCTAACTTCTCCTGGAAACAGCTGTGGGAGAATATCGTCTGGACCTTTACCACTACCTGGGGCTCCGGGGACAAGAGCGTGACCAACACCATGGTGAAATTCGGCCCGGTGTACTATATCACGGATCTGTTCTTCGCCATCGGACTGGTCAGCATCCTCCGCAGACTCCGGGGAATGGAAAAAGAGGAACGTTACCCCTATGTCGCACTGCTGGCGTGGCTGGGCATGGGACTGTGGGTAGGCATCCTTACCAAAAATGTGACAGTGAACCGTATCAATATCATATTCTATCCGGTACTGATCATCGGGGGCATCGGTATCGCACGCTGCATCCGGAAGGTGCACCTCCTGTCCGTACCCATTGCAGCGGCCTACGGTGTGATGGCACTGATGATGGCACAGATGTATTTTGGCAGCTGGGGAGAACTCAGCCGGATCTATTACTACGATCCCTACATACAGGCGCTGAACTATGCACATACCATCGATTGCGATGCCTATTACATCTATCCGGATCCCCAGGGAATCGATGCCGGCGCTACCTTAGGCGAGATACTGACTATGTACACCCACCAGATCGATGCACATTACTATCAGGGCATCAGCAACGTACAGGACGGCGTGGAACTCCGCCCGTATAAAGAACGCTACCACTATGAAAACGTCACGGCAGAGACCGTAGCGGCCAATGAGGCGTCCGGAGAGCGGGTAGTGTATATCGTGGATTCCGGGCAGAGAGAACTGTTCGATCCGGAGAAGTATGAGATCACTTCTATCTATGACCGGTTTTATGTGGTGAAAGACCGATCGAAATCTTAATTTTTTGTGGATTCTTATGTGAAAATTGCTTTTTACTTCCCTACGTGGTACAATAAAATGAATTATGACTATTTTTATATGTACCGAGAGGGAAGTAAGAAGATGAAGCAGAATTTCTTGAAAATACCCATTAACAGAATCCTTGCACTGATCCTGTTAGATATTATGTCTATCGTTGTGGCATCCTTTGCCGCATTATACATCCGTTTTGATTTCAGCTTTGAGGGAATCCCTCAGGAATACCTTATCAAATTTGAAAATATTATTGTCTACAATATCATATTGACATTACTCTTCTTCGCATTATGGAAGCTGTACAAAAGTGTATGGCGCTATGCCAGCGCGACGGAACTGTTGAATATTGTATTCGCTACTACCTGCGCCAGTATAGCACAGATGATCCTGTGCCATATCCTGAACCAGAAGATGCCGCGCAGTTATTATGTGCTCTATTGGTTCTTATTGTTCGGAATGACATGTGCTATCCGCTTCAGCTACCGGATCCTGCGTCTGATCAATTCCAAGCGGACGGAACTCAGGACGAAGAAGGACGGCAGCAATGTCATGCTTATCGGCGCGGGTGCAGCGGCAAATGCTATCTTAAAAGAAATTGAGACCAGTCGATACTTGAATCTAAATCCTAAATGCATTATCGATGATAATCAGGGATGCCATGGAAAATTCCTGCGTGGCGTGCCTATTGTCGGTGGCAGAGACAGGATCGCAGATGCCGTGGGACAGTACAATGTGGACGAGATCATCTTCGCCATTCCCTCTGCTAATACGCATGTGAAGAAGGAAATTCTGGATATCTGTAAAGAGACCGGATGTAAAATGCGTACCCTTCCGGGCATGTATCAGTTACTCAACGGAGATGTCTTCGTAGCAAAATTAAAAGAGGTGGAGATCGAAGATCTCTTAGGAAGAGATCCGATAGAGATCAATACGGAAGAAGTCCTGAACTATGTGAAGGATAAGGTCATACTGGTCACCGGTGGTGGCGGATCCATCGGCAGCGAGCTGTGCCGGCAGATCGCCGGTCATCAGCCGAAACAGCTGATCATCGTCGATATCTATGAGAACAATGCCTATGCGATCCAACAGGAGCTGATCCGTAAGTATCCGACACTGGATCTGGTCGTGCTCATCGCTTCCGTACGTAATACGGAACGCATCGAGGATATCTTCCGCAGGTACCGTCCGAACATCGTCTACCATGCGGCAGCACATAAGCACGTGCCCCTCATGGAGGTCAGTCCCAATGAGGCGATCAAGAATAATGTCTTCGGAACCTTGCGTACCGCACAGGCAGCGGACAAGTACGGTGTGGAGAAATTCGTACTGATCTCCACGGATAAGGCTGTGAATCCGACGAATGTCATGGGTGCCTCCAAGAGAATGTGCGAGATGGTGATCCAGATGATGAACCGACAGTCGCAGACGAACTTCGTAGCAGTCAGATTCGGTAATGTACTCGGCAGTAACGGCAGCGTCATTCCCCTGTTCAAAAAACAGATCGCGGAAGGCGGTCCTGTTACAGTAACGGATCCTAACATTATCCGTTACTTTATGACCATACCGGAGGCGGTATCGCTGGTACTGCAGGCAGGAGCCTATGCCAGAGGCGGAGAGATCTTCGTCCTGGATATGGGAGAGCCGGTGAAGATCGTAGACCTGGCGACGAACCTGATCAAGCTGTCCGGATATAAGCCGGGAGAAGATATCGAGATCAAATTCACCGGACTGCGTCCCGGAGAGAAGATGTACGAGGAACTCCTCATGAGCGAAGAGGGACTGAAGAAGACTGCCAATAAGATGATCTACATCGGCAAACCCATCGAATTCGATGATGAAGTGTTTAAAAAGCAACTGGACAAGATCTATCAGGATGCCTATGCGGAGACGGATCGGATCCGTGAGGATATTAAGGAGATCGTACCGACGTATCAGATTGAAAAGTAGTATAGAACAAAATTAAAAGAGAAAATCATATTGAATCATAGTATTCAAAGGAAAGAGGATGATTGTCAATGGTTCCGTTTGATAAAAAAGTGTGGCTTAGTTCACCAACCATGCATGGCTTGGAATTAAAATATGTTACAGAAGCGTATGAGACAAATTGGATGTCAACAGTAGGCGAGAATATTAACGAAGCAGAACGCCTTTCATGCGAAAAGATAGGATGTAAATATGCAGTGGCACTATCCTGTGGAACAGCAGCACTTCATATGGCAATTAAACTTGCCGGAGTAAAACCCGGGGACAAGGTGTTTTGCACTGATATGACATTTGGCGCTACAGTGAATCCTATCGTATACGAAAAAGGTATTCCTGTTTTTATTGACACTGAGTATGACACATGGAATATGGATCCTGTGGCTTTAGAGCAGGCATTTCGAATATATCCGGATACAAAAGTGGTAGTGACTGCCCATTTATACGGAACTCCAGGAAAAATCGATGAATTGCTGGAAATCTGTAATAGACATGGCGCAATTATGATAGAAGATGCAGCAGAATCTCTTGGAGCAACCTATCGTGGAAAACAGACGGGATCTTTTGGAAAATATAGTGCGATATCATTTAACGGAAATAAGATTATTACAGGTTCTTCCGGAGGAATGTTGCTCACAGACAATGCAGAGGCAGCAGATAAGGTTCGCAAATGGTCTACGCAGGCTAGAGAGAATGCACCTTGGTATCAACATGAAGAAATCGGATACAATTATCGCATGAGTAATGTGATTGCCGGAATAGTGCGCGGACAGTATCCTTATCTGGAAGAACATATTGCACGGAAAAAAGAAATATATGAGAGATATCATGATGCTTTTAAAGATTTGCCAGTGTTTATGAATCCCTATGCGAAAGAAGTGTCGGAACCTAATTTCTGGCTTTCATGCCTCTTGATTAATGAAGAGGCTATGTGTAGACAGGTTCGTGGCGAAAAAGAGGCACTTTATATTAGTGAACCCGGAAAGACATGTCCGACAGAAATACTGGAGACATTGCTTCAATATAATGCAGAAGGTAGACCAATATGGAAACCTATGCATATGCAGCCGATATATCGTAATCATCCATTTGTAACCAGAGAGGGAAATGGAAGGGCAAAGACTAATGCCTATATAAATGGTGGTGAAAGAGGAAAAGATGGCAAACCGTTGGATGTAGGCATGGATATTTTCCAAAGAGGATTGTGCTTGCCATCTGATAATAAAATGACTCGAGAACAGCAGGATAAAATTATTGATATTGTTAAAAGATGTTTTGAATAGAGGTAAATGTGAAAAAGCAAGGTATATATGCGACTTGTATTAAAAGAGTTCTTGATTTTATATTGTCAGTGGTGGCGTTAATTATTCTGTCTCCTGTTTTTGCAATATTAATTGTGACAGGAACAATAGCAATGAGAGGAAACCCCTTTTTTACACAACTAAGGCCGGGAAAGAATGAAAAAATATTTAAGATGGTTAAGTTTCGCACAATGTCGAACAAACGAGATTCAGAAGGAAAATTACTTCCTGACGATCAGCGATTGAATTATTATGGCAAGATATTGAGAAGTACCAGTTTGGATGAATTGCCGGAACTGTGGAATATTGTGAAAGGGGATCTGTCAATTGTAGGACCTCGTCCTCAACTTGTTCGAGATATGGTATTCATGGACGCGAATCAACGACGCAGACATAGTGTTCGTCAGGGGTTGACTGGATTGGCCCAGATAAATGGCAGAAATAATATTTCGTGGGAAGAAAAATTAAAATGGGATTTGAAATATATTGATGCAGGAATTACTTTAAAAGAAGACATAAGGATTGTTATTAAGACATTTGGTAAGGTTTTTACAAGATCTGATATATCGACAGATGGAATGGAAACGGCAGAAGATTATGGAGATTATCTTTTGAGAACTCAAAAAGTGGATCAGGAGACGTATGATTTTAGACAAAAAGAAGCGCAAAAAATTATACGAGGAGAACTGTGATGGAAATAGCAGGATGGTATTACTATAATCATGCAATGATTCCTTCTGTAGCACCGCATGAAGTTGCCAATCTAGAGCCAATTAAAAATGGTGGGTTTTGGAAAATGAAAGATTGCAAGCCGCTATTGGCTCGTTGGACTTCTGAATATGACTGTGGATATGACACTAACTGGTGGTATGTAATCAAGGATAGCAGATTTGATATTTCGGAATTAAAAGCTAAAAGAAGATATGAAATCACCAAAGGAATTAAGAACTTTGATGTGAAAAAGATTGATCCGGTAAAATATGCAGATGAAATTTGCAGTGTTTATAAGGAGGCTCTCAACGGATATCCTTTACGCTATCGCCCGGCGTTTGATGAGAGCAAATTCAAAAGAAATATCTATGATGAATGGAAGACGAAATGTATATATGGCGGATTTGATCGGAAAGATGGAAAACTATGTGGATATGCACTATTAACGATACACGAAAATTATGTGTCGTTTAATGTATTGAAGACAAATCCCTCTTGTGAAAAAAGAGGCATAAATGCTGCAATGGTGAACGGAATTCTCGACGAATTTAATGATAAGCTCTGCAGAGAGTTTTATCTATGTGACGGAGAGAGGAATATTGCGCATGAGACGGACTTTCAAAATTATTTGGAAAAATATTTTGGCTTTCGTAAGGCTTATTGTACTTTAAACGTGACATATAGACCGATTGTTGCAATAGCGGTAAAAATATTATATCCGTTTAGAAAAATATTTAAAAATTTTGAATGCAATGGATTGATGCACAACATTGTTTCGGTACTCTATATGGAAGAATTGAACCGGAATGCTTGGAAAGGAAGAAAATAGCGTGCAGGAATTAGTTTCAATTGTGATGCCGGCCTACAATGTCGGAGATTATATTGATGAGTCTATCAGAAGCGTACAAGCACAAACCTATACAAACTGGGAGTTGTTAATTGTAGATGACTGTTCTACAGACGATACCGTGGACAAAATTAAAGCGTTCATGGGTGATACGCGGATAAAAGTGTTGCAAAATGAGAGAAATAGCGGTGCTGCTATTTCCAGAAATTATGCACTTAGAGAAGCGAGCGGAAAATGGGTGGCCTTTTTGGATGCAGATGACGTGTGGCTCCCTGAAAAGCTGGAACAACAATTGACATTCATGATTCAGAATGGCTATAAGTTTTGTTATACGGATTATAGGATCCGATTGAATGGAGAGTGGAAACCATACATTAATACAGGCCCGAATGTTGTGACAAAAAGAAAATTGTATAATTATTGCTATTTTTCCACGATTACGGTAATGTACGACCGAGAATATGTTGGATTAGTTCAAATAGCAGATTTGAAGAAGAACAATGATTATGCGATGTGGTTTCAAATTATTGAAAAAACGCCATGCTACAGATTACCTCTTTGCTTGTCATATTATTATAAGCATGATCATTCCGTTTCCAGTGGAAGTAAATGGAAATTGATAAAATATCATTATATCATGTACAGAAAAGCACTCGGAAAAGGGAAATGTGTCTCAGCACTACTGACAGTGAATAATTTGTTTTGGGGTGTTCTGAAAAAAATAACCTATAGAAAAAAGGTGGAAAATGACAATGAAAACATTATTTGAGAAAATAGTTAACAAAGAAGAGAGCATTTCTTTAGTTGGATTAGGGTATGTTGGAATGCCTATTGCAGTTGCTTTTGCCAAAAAAGTTAATGTTATCGGTTTTGATCTTAATGCAGCAAAAATCGATTTATATAAGGCAGGAATTGATCCGACACATGAAGTGGGGGATGACGCAATTAAGAAAACATCAGTGCATTTTACGGCCGATGAAACTGAACTACAAAAAGCAAAATTCCATATCGTTGCAGTGCCTACTCCGGTAAACCAAGATCATACCCCAGATTTGTCGCCTGTAGAAGGAGCATCTAGAATTCTGGGAAGAAATCTGACCAAGGGTTCTATCGTTGTTTTTGAATCTACCGTATATCCGGGGGTGACAGAGGATGTGTGTGTGCCTATTCTTGAACAAGAATCAGGATTGAAATGCGGTGTGGACTTTAAGATAGGTTATTCTCCTGAACGCATTAACCCAGGGGATAAAGTGCATCGCCTGGAAAATATTCGTAAAATTGTATCTGGCATGGACGAACAAACATTGACAGAAATCAAAAATGTCTATGATCTTGTGATTGAAGTCGGAACGTATCCTGTATCTACTATTAAAACAGCAGAAGCAATTAAAGTGGTGGAAAACAGCCAGCGAGACATTAATATTGCATTTATGAATGAGTTGGCAATGGTATTTGACCGTATGGGAATTGATACCAATGAAGTAGTTGACGGAATGAACACCAAATGGAATGCGCTTGGTTTTCGGCCCGGACTCGTGGGCGGACATTGCATTGGTGTAGATCCATATTATTTTACGTATGAGGCAGAAAAATTAGGCTACCATAGTCAGATAATCTTATCCGGCCGTAAAGTGAATGACGGCATGGGCAGCTTCGTTGCAGATGCGACCATTAAACAATTGGTTCTGGCTGGAAAAGCACCAAAAGAATGCAAAATTGTAATTATGGGAATGACATTTAAGGAAAATTGTCCGGATATTAGAAATAGTAAAGTAGATGACATTATTAAAAGACTTAACGAATATGATATTACGCCAATTGTGGTCGATCCTTGGGCAAATCCTAAAGAAGCAGAAAAAGAATATGGTATCATTCTTACAGAGATGACAAATGTCTCGGATGCAGACTGCCTTATATTAGCTGTTTCACACGATGAATTTGTGAAGCTTACCTGGGAGCAGATTGGCAAAATGTATAAAGAAGAGGTTCCGATAAAAGAAAGAGTATTGATTGATGTCAAAGGAATTAAGAATCTGAAAGAAGCCAGAGCACAAGGATATCGATACTGGAGGTTGTAATTTTATGGCAAATGATAAATTGTCCTTTGAGATATTGATGAGTTGTATGTATCAAAAGGACTTTTCACTTGTGAAACAATCCAATATTACCACCGATGTATTGATGATAAACCAGTGTGATGAAGAGGCAGCTTATGAAGAAATAAGGGATGGAAGACATCACAGGATGATATGTAATAAGCAGAGAGGGTTATCGAGAAGCCGAAATCTGGCATTGGAAAATTCAAATGCGGATATTGTTCTGTTTGCAGATAATGATGAAGAATTCGTGGACGATATCGAAAAAGTGGTGTTGACAGCGTTTCAAGAACTGGATGCGGATATTATTGCATTTGATTTACGCAACTACGAGAAAGGTCTGAAGAAAGAAATTCATAAATTGCATCTTTTAGAAACCTTGAAAGTATCGTCATTGCAAATTGCCTGCAAAAGAGATGCAATCAAACGCACAGGGATATGTTTTGATATCAATTTGGGTGCAGGAACTCCGAATGGCGGAGGAGAGGAAAATAAATTTTTGTGGGATGCCTATAAAGCCGGATTGAAAATATATTATTATCCGGACTACGTTGCAACTTTGAATAGTGGTGAATCTACCTGGTTTGAAGGATTTACAAAAGACTATTTTTTTAAACGAGGTAAAGTGACATCATATTACATGGGAACAGCATGGGCTTTTATTTATGCCATGTATTTTGTGTTTACAAAATATCATCGTTATAGGGAAAACTGCAGTTTTCAAGAGGCATTTTGCGCGATACTGAGAGGAATAAAGAGTGAAAAGAACTTTAGTGATAGCTAATGCATGCTTCTCAAAAGAAGGAGCAAATGGAAGAACATTGGAAAACTTGTTCTCCGGAGCAAATAAAGAAAAGCTTGCACAATTTTTTGTATATGGGAATCCTGACTTTCAGATATGCGGCCGTTATTATCAAATTAGTGATCAGGATGCTTTGAAGGCAGTTTTCCCTTTCGCGGGGACGAATGGAAAAGTTACGGAAAAAGAAGACACTAAGGACAGCAAGGTGGAGAGGACTCAGCAGAAAGCGGTTGAAAAACTGCCTCATAAGACCCCTTTTAAGGCATTTGCCAGAGAGTGTGCATGGAAACTATCTGAGTGGAACAGAGATTTTTTTTGGAAATGGCTGGAGGATTTTGAACCACAGGTTGTTTTTTTGTTTATAGCAAACAATACTTTTCTGATTAGATTAGCGATGCAGGTTGCAAATAAATATAAAATTCCTATTGTAATATATACTACTGAAGGATATAACTTTATGGACTTCAATTACTTTACTAATAGACCATCTATCATGTATCGTTTGTATTATTTGTGGTTATCCAAAGCTTATAGAGATATTGCAGGGAATATAAAATGCGGATTTTTTAATAATACTTTGTTAAGAGATGATTATCAGCGAATGTATGGTTATCCGTGTCAATGTATCATGAACAGCTCTTCCATAGATTATGTAGTCAATACGAAAGTAGTACCATATCAGGATATGCAAATTGCTTATTTGGGAAATCTTGGACTGGGAAGACATAAGGCATTGATAGAAGTTGCACAGGCACTTCAAGAAATTGATGAACGTTTACATTTGGATGTATATGGAATGGCACCGGATGAAACCGTAGTCAGCGAGATGCGGGAATGCATAGGAATCAGGTATTATGGACTGATACCTTACGAGGAAGTTGTGAAGGTGATTCATAACAGTAATTTATTAGTGCATGCAGAACTGAATGACCCGATTGTTACACGTGATCTTAAATATGCATTTTCTACAAAAATTGCAGATTCTGTTTGCAGTGGAACGCCTTTTTTTGTATATGCTAATGCATCACTTGCAGAGACTGTTTTCCTACGTGAAACGGAGTGTGCTTTTATTGTAAATGATCAAAAAGATTTAAAACAAGTGTTGCTTCAAGCACTTCAGGATGAAGATGCCAGAAAAGCGGTTGTTGCAAAAGCAGGATATGTTAGAGAAAAGTATATGACAGGAAATTCTGCGCTAATGCAGAGCCTTAGTTAGGGGTTAAAATGAAGGTTTTACAAGTTAACTGTGTATATGGAGTAGGCAGCACCGGAAAGATTACAGCAGAAATACATTCCGGATTACAGAAAAATGGGATTGATTCTATTGTATGTTATGGAAGAGGAGAAAGCACTGAGCAGATCGGAGTCTATAAGACTTGCGGTGAACTCTATTCAAAAATCAATCATTTTTATGCTAAATTGCGAGGACAGTTATATGGAGGCTGTTTCTTGTCTACCGATAAGCTGATTGCTATTATAAAACGCGAAAAACCGGATGTAGTACATCTGCAATGTATCAATGGATATTTTGTGAATATTTTCAAACTCCTTGGCTGGCTGAAAAAAAATCATATTAAAACAGTGCTGACCTTACATGCGGAATTTATGTATACAGCTAATTGTGGGCATGCCAGAGAATGCGAACGGTGGAAAACAGGTTGTGGAAAATGTCCTCAATTAAAAACTGACCTGGGATCTTTTGGAATCGACGGAACACATAGTTCTTGGAAAAAAATGAACAGAGCCTTTCGGGGATTTCAAAAAAACCTTATCGTAGTTTCCGTGTCTCCTTGGCTAAAGATGCGCGCCATGCAGTCCCCTTTTTTAAATGATAAGAAACAATGTGTTGTTATGAACGGCTTGGATACATCCGTATTTTACCCACGGCTGGTTGAGACGTTACGACAACAACATGATTCTTCTAAAAAGACGATATTGTATGTTACAACAACATTAACGGAGAAGGAAAATGATTTAAAGGGCGGCCATTATGTACTAAAACTTGCAGAACAACTGAAAAAGGAAAATGTATGTATTTTAGTAGCCGGATATTATGATAAAACCATTCATATTCCATCCAACATGGTGATGTTGGGACGTCTTGATAATCAGGACACATTGGCACAGTATTATTCTATGGCAAACCTGACGATACTGACAAGCAAAAGAGAAACTTTTTCCATGGTGGTAGCAGAGAGTCTGTGCTGCGGCACTCCAGTGGTAGGATTCCAGGCAGGAGGACCGGAAAGCATTGCACTGCCGGAATATAGTGAATTTGTGGAGCAGGGAGATATTGTGGCTCTTAAAAAAGCAGTTCTTCATATGCTCTCTCAAAAGATAGAGAGAAAAGAAGTGGCAAAATCAGCAGAAAACGTATATTCGGGAGAAAGAATGGTTAGGGAATATGTGCGAATATATGAGGAACTAGTGGAGGAAAAGAATGGATAAAATAAGCGTTATAGTGCCCGTTTGGAATGCTCATGATTACCTTGGAAGATGTGTAGAGAGTATAATAGATCAAACTTATAAAAATCTGGAAATACTATTGGTTGATGACGGAAGCAGCGATGATTCCCTGGCAATATGTAACAGATATGCAGAGAAAGATACGCGGATAAAAGTGTTCCATAAAGAAAATGGAGGACAAGCCAGTGCCAGAAATTATGCCTTGGAATATGCTACAGGTGAATATATAGGGTTTGTGGATAATGATGATTGGATATTTCCTACGATGTATGAACGTCTACATCAATTGATGGTGCAATACCAGGCCGATGTAGGAAGATGTGATGATATGCAGGGGGTAATAGAGGAGACTGTCGACAAGGAGAAAGCACAAATAAGAGTAACCGAAGCACCCCAATTTTTTGATCTTCTATATCAAGACATTTGGGGCGGACATGTTACAGACCGATTATTTCGTAGAGAAGTTATAGGAATTACGCGTTTCCCTTATAGCAAAACAATCGAGGATATGCGTTTTATGAGGGAAATACTACCAAGAATCAAGCGCGAAGTATCAACAAATGAAAAATTATTTTTTTATACAATAAGGGAGAATAATACATCCAAGGTATATGCACGAACTTATATTAATGCGTATGAAAGAGCAGAAGAATTTCAAAGCAGATACTGTGAAGCATTGGAAAAATATCCACAATATTGTGATTTGTTGTTATGTAAGGCGACTTCTTTTTCATGCAGCGCAATGAAGGCATTGCTGCACGAAAAAAAGAAGAATACCGCGGAATTTAAGAAAATGCATGCTTTCGTTAAGAAGTATAAAAAAGATATTTTAAAACAGGGGGGAGTACATCTTAAATACAAACTTTTTATATTGGTGGTGTAAAGTATGGAAAAATCTACGAAACAAATAAAATTGGGAGCAATTATATCGTATTTAGCGCTGACACTTAACATTGCTGCAACACTTTTGTATATGCCGTGGATGGTCTCTGTAATAGGAGAATCCAATTATGCAATGTATACGTTGGCAAACTCTTTTATTAATATATTTGTAATTGACTTTGGATTGAGTTCTGCTGTATCAAAATTTATTGCACAATACAGAGCTGAAGGAAACAGGGAAAAAGAAATACAATTTATTTCTACGGTAATAAAAGTATATATAGTGTTAGATATTGCAATTCTGACCATTTTGACAATTCTATACTTTTTCATAGGAACAATATACAGGGGACTTACTGCAGACGAAATAAGAACATTTAAGTATTTATATATTATTGTTGCATCTTATGCAGTAGTATCATTTCCGTTTATGCCGTTATCCGGGATAATGTATGCGTATGAAAAACTAATAGAGACAAAAGTTTGTGAATTGATTCAAAAAGTTCTCAGTATAGTTATGGTAGTGGTAGCTTTATTATATCGGGCAGATGTTATATATGTGGTATTGGCGAATGTTATATCTGCACTACTTGTAATCATTGCAAAGTATTGTATAGTAAAAAAAGGCACACCGTTAAGAGTAAAACTTGCTTCTGCCAATATGAAAATGTTTAAAGAAGTAGCAATATTTACGGTGTGGATAGCTGTGCAATCATTAGCGCAGAGATGTATTTTCAATTTGGCACCTACTATATTAGGAATTGTGGCTACCAGTAGTGACATAGCTGTATTTGCTCCGGCAACCAGTATAGAAGGTTACTTTGCTACAATAGCATCTGCAATTAATGGTTTTTTTGTTATGCGAATCACCCAATATATTGTATCAGGTGACAAAGAGCAATTGTATCAACTGCTGTTAAAAGTCGGAAAATTTCAGGTATTACTACTGGGATGGATTTACATTGGGTTTGTTTGTGTTGGGGAAGAATTTATGTGTGCCTGGATGGGAGAAGCGTACAAAATGGCATGGCCATGTGCTCTGCTTGTTATGATTCCTGATATACTTATTTTTTCAGAACAAGTTGCCAATACAGCTGCAATAGCGAGCAATCTTGTAAAACAACAGGCAGGCGGATATGTTCTTATGGCAGCAATATGTGTGCTGACTTCCTTCCCGCTGAGCGCAAAATTTGGAGCGGTAGGGGCAGCAGCCGCAATTGCGCTTGCATATATGACTCTTTTCATATATAACAATATTTTATATAGCGTAAAAATGCAGTTAGATATGCGAAAATTCATTAGGAAGTGCTATGGAAAATTAATTTTGCCGATGGCATTAGCGACGGCAATAGGGTATTTTGTATGCAACCATATCATATTGATAAGCGGATGGAAAGGTGTTATTATTAAAGCGATTATTGTTTCTGTATTGTATTTTGCGGTGATGTCGATAACAGCTGGTGAAGAACGCCGGTTTATTGTAGAAATTGTAAAAAAGAAACGGAAGCTATGAGAGGGTATGAATTGTGCTAAAAAGAATATGTAATTTTGTTAATACAAGAAAAATAATACGTAAGGCTAATAAAGAAGGCAGTAGTATTTGCAGACAAACAGGTATTGATAAAAATACATTTTTCGAAGGAAGAAATGTTACATATAAGGGTAGCGCCTGCCCGGGGTGTTTTATGGGGTACGCCTCCTATATAGGTACGAATACAAAACTGTCAAACACATATATAGGACGTTACAGCAGTATTGCAGCAGATGTCAGTATCATATTTGGAAACCATCCGTCACGGGATTTTGTTTCTACGCATAATGCATTTTGTTTTAAAGACGGATATAGCGTATGCTATACAAATGAAGAACATTATTTTGGTCAAAGTGAAATTGTACCTTATGCGGATGCAGAGAATAAAAGATATTGCGTCATTGGGAATGATGTGTGGATTGGCAAGGGTGTCAAGCTTAAATGCGGAGTGACCATAGGGGATGGAGCAATTATCGGAGCATATGCAGTTGTGACAAAAGATGTACCACCATATGCAATTGTGGGTGGAGTGCCGGCTAAACTGATTCGATATCGTTTTGGCGAAGAAGACATAAAATGGCTCCAGAATCTTAAATGGTGGAATAAAGGAAAAGATTGGTTGGAGGAGTATGGCAAATTCTTTTATGACATCGATGAATTGAAAAAGCGGGTAGGTTAGAACGAGTCGGTATGGGAATATATATAATATATTATATTATAATTACAATATCTGCGATAATGTTATCTCGGTATTTATTTTATTATTCGAATGCTACATTTTATTATACAAGAGAGAAAAAATGGAAAAAACAGAAGATCCTGTTAACAATTATAGCATTTGGGTTACTGGTTTTAGTCGTGGGATTGCGATCAGAACGCAATGGGCTTGATTTGTATAATTCTTTAGGAACAGGATATTTTTATTATTATGAGAAGATAAACGAAGATAGTGTCTTAGAAATATTGCGAAATTTTGGGAAAAGAAAATATGCTAATTTTGAAATTGGATTCGTACTCTTCTGTAAATTTTTAGGAAGTATTTGTCATAATAAGCAGATTCTTTTATTCGGGTGTGCTATTATGGCGATTATTCCTGTGGGATATTTTGTCTATAGAAATTCTAAAAATATGTGGTTGTCTATTCTGCTATATATAGCTATGCCTTTTTTTGGAACTGTGAATTTCTCGGCAATTCGACAAGGAATTGCCATAGGACTTGTAATGATTTCTTTTGAGTTTGTGAAAGAAAGAAAAGTGTTAGCTTTCTTAAGCACGATTATTATAGCATGTTCTTTCCATTCGACAGCGATCGTGGCGCTGGTAGTGTATCCGGTATATCATTTTCGACTTAACCGAAAGAGTGCGGTATATGGTGGGCTAGGAGCGTTAATAGCAATTTATGCACTAAAAGAGCCATTGTTTTATTTGCTGGCAGGGTTATTGGCAGAGAATCCTGAAATTGTTAAGAGTCATACAGTCAATTTGTTTCTGCTTTTAACAATGATATATGTTATGATTGTTCTTTTTTGTAAGGAAGATGATATTGAGACAAGAGGATTTACAAATATATTTTGGTTGGCTTGTGCGACGCAGGCTTTTGCAGGTATGAATAATCTTGCGGGAAGAGTAACATGGTATTTCATGTCAGTCCTAATTGTACTACTTCCCAATTTCTTGCTTAATATGAATCTCAAGGAAAAGCAAGGCATGAAATATTGTGTAGGGTCGATAGGCATTTTGGCATGTATTATAGGATTGTATTTTTTACGAACGGACATGGTCGCAATGGCGTATCCGTATGAACCATTTTGGATAGGGAAATAGCATATGAATTTGCAATAGCGAGGGTAGTGATGATTAGTTTTATTATTCCGGTATATAACATGGAAAAATATATTGTCAGATGTATTGATAGTATATTAGCTCAGGATACAGAAGATTGGGAAATTATTGCAGTAGATGATGGATCAAGTGATGCATCAGCAACAATCTTAGACAGATATGCTGAAAAAGATTCTAGAATTCAGGTGATTCATAAATGCAATGAGGGAATTGCGGGCGCAGTGAGAGATGGACTGACATTGGTAAGTGGAGAGTATATTGCATTTGTAGACAGTGATGATTATGTGGACAGCAGGATGCTCAGCATATTACATCCGTACCAAATCAGACAATATGATATTATTCAATTTGGCATGGTTCAGGAAGATGAATATTTGAAAACGATAGGATATATTAATTTTCCGGAAGAAGAGGTTATAGGAAGGGAAGAAGTATTAACGCATTTCTTTTCTGAATATCGTATGCCCTCCTTGGCTTGTCGTATTTTTAAAAGAAATTTGTTTGATAAGGTTGATATTAAAGGGAGAAATATTGGTATTGATGAGATGGTGATACTCCAACTGATGGGAAAAGCAGATTCTTTGATTAGTATTGGAGATGTTTTATACCACATATATGTCAGAAACAATAGTGTGTCAAGGAGTGAATATTCCAAAGAACGCATATATGAAATCACACAGGTACATGATTTTTTATGGAATTATATAAAAAATCAACCTAATACTTTAAAAAAATATATTTTGATAAAAAATATCCAAGCATACTTAGGAATGGTTGCATGTTGTGAACAAGAGGTATGGAGACAAGAAAAACATAGAATTCAAGAAGGCCTCAATGAATATATGGAATATGCAAAGCAATACGGTATATGGAAACCTGTAAAAAAACAGTTAGGAAAGGGATTCACATTATACCGAATGAATCATAATGCCTATAGAACGATACAACGGATTAGGAGGATATAATATTATGCTGTCGCTTGTTAAACCTTATATTGCACCCAAAGAAGAGATGATGCCCGCACTAGAGGAAATCCTTTACAGTGGTTATATTGCCATGGGAGAGGCAGTAGGGAATTTCGAAACTAAATTTGGAAATTATATAGACAATGAGAGAGTCTTAGCGTTAAATTCCGGAACAGCTGCACTACATATTGCATTATGTTTACTAAATGTAGGAAACGGGGATGAAGTTATCAGCACAGCTATGACGGCAGAACCAACAAATACGACGATTGCTTTGACCGGTGCAAAGGTTGTCTGGGCGGATGTTGATGTGAAAACAGGTTTATTAGATCCAGAGTCAGTGAGAAAGAAAATAACAGAGAAAACAAAAGCTATTATGTTAGTCCATTATGCGGGAATGGTATGCAACATGGATGAATTTAATAAAATATCAGAAGAGTTTAATGTTCCTATTATTGAGGATACTGCACATGCGTTGGGAAGTAAGTATAAGGGGAAAATGGTTGGATCTAATTCTAGATTTACCTGTTATTCATTTCAAGCAATAAAGCACCTAACCACGGTAGATGGTGGAGCTATCAGCTTTTTAAATGATGAAGATATGGATGAAGCTGCAAAACTTAGATGGTTTGGTTTAAATAAAAAGGTATCAAGACTTGATAATGATATTAAAAGAGCAGGATTTAAATATGGAATGAATAATGTTAATGCAACCATTGGAATGGTGCAATTAAAGCATATTAATGAAGTGATAGGAAGACATATAGAAAATGGCAGATACTATGATAGTGCTTTGAAAAACATTCCGGGCGTAACATTAATACCCTATTATGAAAATACAGAGCCGTCCTATTGGCTGTATACCTTGAAAGTTGAAAACAGGGATGATTTTTGCCGGATGCTAAAAGATGCAGGTATAGAAGCATCCCAACTCCATCATCGTAGCGATACGCATAGTGTATTTCAACAGTCAAAATGCGATTTGCCTGCATTAGATCAGTTCTATTCGGAATTTGTACATATTCCATGTGGTTGGTGGGTTAGCGATGAGGACAGAGAGAGAATAGTTGATTTGATTAAGAGGGGTTGGTAGGATGATTCCATTATATAAACCGCATATGCCGGAGCTACCGGAATTGGATAGTATTCTTCATTCAGGGCAGTTGGCGTATGGAAAATATACAAGAGAGTTTGAACAAAGATTAGAGAATTTTATAGGCTGTTCGCAGGGGCATATTTTAGCGACTAACTCTTTTAATATGGCAATAGCTGTAACAACATCGCTTTTAGAAATTAAAGCAGGGGATGAGATTATTGCATCTCCGATGGCTTGCCTAGCATCAACGCAACCATTTGTGGCACATGAGATAAATGTGAAATGGGCAGATGTTGATCCAACTACAGGTACACTGTGCCCGGAAAGCGTCAAGAAAAAAATTAGCAAGAATACAAAGGCAATTATTCACAATCATTTCTGCGGATATCCGGGATATATTGATGAAATTAATGAGATTGGCAGGCACTATGGAATACCAGTCATTGACGACGGAATAGAAGCATTTGGAAGTATATATAAAGGGAAAATGGTGGGAAATTGTGGCGCAGATATCACCATTTTTTCTTTTAATGCGGTAAGAATTCCCAATACAATTGATGGTGGGGCGGTAGTAATTCGAGACAAAGGTATGATTAAAAAAGCAGAAATGGTCAGAGATTGTGGAATCGACAGAAGCGTTTTTCGAGATGAATTGGGAGAGATTCGACCCGAATGTGACATTACTTTAACAGGTCATAGTGCAACCATGAGTAATGTAAATGCATATATCGGAATACAGCAAATGAACTGCATGGAGAATATATTGAAGAGACAAAGAAGGCAGGCTGGGATATGGATAAAAGAGTTAGAATGTGAAAATGATATTCAGGTTATAAACCGTAATGAGATCACTCCAAATTATTGGGTGTTTGGTACCTTGGTGAGGGATAAACGAAAAACAATTATTAATTTTAGAAATAAAGGTTGGTATGCGTCAGGAGTACATATAAATAATAATGTATATTCTATTTTTGGCAAGCAGGATGAACTGCCGGGCGTAAACGAATTTTATGCACACTATGTAGCGTTGCCATGTGGATGGTGGGTGGACAAAGGAGAGAATATAGGATGAAGCGAAATATTTTTATTGCAGAGATTTGTAGTGCTTTGTGTTTACAATATATAGGAGAGAATGTAGAAATAAATGGTTTAAATTTATGCAATAGAAGGAGTGAGCATAATAGAATATTAACGTATGCGACAAGTGAATCCTATATTGACTATATTCGGAGAAATCAGTCTGTTGTGGCGATCGCTCTTAGGAAAGAGGATCTTTATACATATCAAGAGATATGCAATGAGAAAAACTTAACAGTTATAATTTGTGATGATCCTGAGAAGACATTTTATGATATACATGATTTTTTATATTATCGCACAGATTTTTATGAAAAGTTTGATTTTGTTACAAAAATAGGAGAAAACTCATTGATTCATCCCAGCGCAGTAGTTGATAAGGGAGTTATTATTGGAAAAAACGTAAAGATAGGCGCAAATACAGTAATCAGAAGGGGAACAGTAATTAGAGATAATTGTGTGATTGGCTGTAACACAACAATAGGCTCGGAAGGTTTTCAGATAATAAGGATAGGAGGTATAAACAGAAAAATAATTCATTGTGGCGGCACACTGCTAAATGAAGGAGTTTATGTTGGTGATAATGTTACAGTGTGTAATGCATTGTTTGAAGGAGAACTATGTATTGGAAAAGGTACGATGATAGATAATTTGGTTCATGTAGGACACAATGTCTTCATTGGCAATAATGCAGTGATAACTGCTGGTGCCATTTTATGTGGAAGCTCTGTTATAAAAGATAATGCGTGGATAGGAGTAAATAGTTCTGTATTGAATCGTATTACAGTGGGTGAAGGTAGCAAAATCGGTATTGGAAGTGTGGTGACTAGAGATGTTCTAGATGAAACATTGGCATATGGTGTTCCCGCTAGGATGAAAAAGAAAATGGATGAATGAAAAGGAGAAATATGAATACATACAAAAATGAATCTGAGAACAAATACAAGATTGACATTGCCGTTTTGCTTATTTTCTTTTGCAGAGATGATAAATTTTCTAAAGTTTTTGAACAAGTAAAGAAAGCACGTCCTTCAAAATTGTATTTGTATCAGGATGGTCCAAGAAATGAAAAGGATAAAGACGGAATACAGAGATGTAGGAAGATAGTATCTGAAGTGAACTGGGAGTGTGAAATTCATACATGGTATCAGGAAGAAAATGTGGGATGCGATCCATCTGAGTTTTTAGCACAGCGTTGGATGTTTGCACAGGAGGAAATGGGAATCGTCCTAGAGGATGATGATGTTCCGAGCCAGAGCTTTTTCCCCTATTGCAAAGAACTTTTGGAAAGGTACAAGGATGACGAGCGCATCAATATGATATGTGGTATGAACAATACCGGAGTTTCAGAGTACCTTGAAGATAGTTACTTATTTACGACCAAGGGAAGCTGCTGGGGGTGGGCATCTTGGAAAAGAGTGGTAGAACAGTGGGACGAGAATTATTCCTGGCTTGATAGCAAACGTGACTTGCTAAATTTAAAATGCCAGAGAATAACGAAACATGAGTACAAAGCATATATTGATATAGCAGAAAAACACAGAGCCAGTGGAAGAGCATATTATGAAACTGTAGGTGGAATGGATCTCTTTTTGCAGAATCGTCTCAACATCGTACCGAAATATAACCTGATTACCAATATAGGAGTTGGGGAAGAAACAACGCATGGCACTTCCGATTTGCGATTGCTGCCTAAGGAAGTAGCTCGACTTTTTCATATGAAACGGTATGAGATAGAGTTTCCATTAAAACATCCGAAATATATGATGCCGGACTATCTTTTTGAAAAGAAAATGCATTTGACTTCTCCGGCTAAAGCATGGAGATTGAGAGTAGAGGTACTTATTAGACGTATTTGGTTTGGAATTAGAGGGTAATATGCTGATGTGGCGTCAATTAATAAAACAGAAAAAAAAACTTTATAGTGTTTTCAACTTTGTAAGGAATGGACTTTGGACAAGGGGACTCAAAGCGAAAGTGGGAGAGCGTACATTGATTTCCGGAATAAAGGTGAGAGAAAGCGGAGGCGGAAACAATAAATTATATGTTGGAAACGATGTGAAGATACAGAATTGTAAAATCACGATAACCGGTGATAATAATAGAATATATATCGGTGATAATTGTTCGCTGCGAGGAACTGATTTCTATATAGAGAATGACTCTAATGAAATATATATAGATGATGGGACAACTACAACAAATGCAGTAATCATAAGTGCTATAGAAGGTACGAAAATTTCAATTGGGAAAGATTGCATGATATCTTCCGATATTTATATGTCCACGGGAGATGGACATACTGTTTGTGATAAGGACAGCGCATATAGGACAAATATTTCGCAGAATATAGAAATTGGAGATCATGTCTGGATAGGAACCAGAGTGATCATTGGTAAGGGTTGTAAAATTGGAAAGAATTCCATTATAGCGGCGGGAAGCGTGTGCACAGAGGGGTGTCTGCGTGACGAAAAGTCAAATGTAATTATCGGAGGTAACCCTGCACGTGTTATGAAAGGTGATGTGAATTGGCTAAGAGAAAGAATATAGTGCAATATATAATTATAGCTGGTTGGTGTGTTTTTTTAATATTCAGTGGAGGATATTATTTTAAAGTAATGATTCCAACGATGCAATATTATACGATAAATAATCCATACACAATGGACTCTGTATGGAACGCAGAAGAGAATGACTGGCATAATGATATGTTGTTAAATACGATCTTTTCCGAGAAAAAAGTATATATTAATCCGGAATCCTGGTATATAAATTATGTACAAGCATTTGCAAAAAATGTAGTTCTTGACAATGCAATGGATATATATGTGAAGGAAGAAGATTTTGAGCAATATGTACGTGAGAATCATATGATAGCGATACAAAATACTACTTTGTTTGAACAAAGTGTTGTGGATTATATTTCTACAAATGCAGAGGAAGGGGCGGCATATTTATATATAGCAGAGGATAGTTGCGCATTTTCTGATGCAATAGATGTTTTACAGGATAAAGAAGGAAATATATATTTGAAAGGGCATATTAATGAGTGAAAAGAAAAAGAAAATAATTCCCATTGCCATTTTAACATGTTCTTTTTTGGTGACGGTATACTACAATTATATTGGTTATAGACATACAGAAGCCACTGCATTAAATGTAATGGTAAAAGAAATAACAGACAAATACAGAATATATCAAATTTTAGCAACGATGATTTTATATCTTATAGGCTATATAATAGCTATCCCTTTTTGCAAAAAAATTAGTAGGGAATATGCATATATATTGGCCATGCCGGTTGGAAATGCTTCATGGGGAGTAATAAGTGCATTAATCCTTTTTCTTAATATTCCGTATAACCGCTATAGTATGCTTACTGTTGGGGGTATTTGCATTGGGTCATTATTGTACAGATACAGAGAAGAATATAAAAGGATGGAATGGCAAAAATTACTCAGGGTGTTGCTTATAGCACTTTCAATCAGTATGATGGCTGCTTCGGGGGTATTTGCCATATTTACAAGTAGTGATTCCTATTACTATGTCATGCAGTATGGAGAATTAATTGCAAAATGCGGTAAACTTTCTTCGGATACTGTCGGAACATATATGACATGGACAGGAATAATGCCGGCATTAATGAGTGCTTTTGCAACAATGTGGGGATTTGAAAATATATATGCCATACATTATCTGTTGATATTCAGTATGTATGGTTTTGTTATGCTCATAATTTATAAACATACAGTGGTATATTACAACAAGGTTTTATCAGGATGTATTGCTACGTTAACTGCTCTCACAATAGCGATTATTCCGGGAAATTCATATTTGTCATTTTGGATTATTGGAAACAGTTATTTTATGGTATATCTAGTATTAGTTGCGATGTTGCCATTTGCGGCGCAGGATAATAAACTTGATGAAAATAGAATTCTATTAATGACTCTTTTTTTGGTTTGGCTTGCTTTGTGCAGATCGGAAACAGCTGTAACGATTAGTTTTTTGGTAATATGTATCAGTATATTGGGACTAAGCAAAAAGCAGATGGAACATATATTTATTCCGATATGTGTATTTCAAACTTTGTTTTTCTTTACCATTATTTATCAGAGTCAAGCAGGAGCGAAACAGGCCGAAGACAAATTATTAACACCTATGATAATGGCGGTCATTATATTTGCTTTGCTAGCAGTAGTTGCATATATTCTTTTATATGATTCTAAGTTTGCCTTTTTTGTTCGACGACATATGACGATACTTGGGATAGCAACATTGAGTGTCGGATGCTTGGCGCTAGGCATATTGGAGTGGGATAAATTCACCAATAATGTAAGAGTAATTTTCAGCAATGCAACAGATTGGTACTGGAATTATGTACCGATTACTGTGTTGTGTTTGGAGATTATGAAAACTTATTTAAAATGTAGAAACAGATATTTCGATTTGATAGTTTGGGGATTAGTGTTGCTTAATTTTGCAATATGCATGGGACGCCCTCAGTATTTACGTTTGGGAATTGGAGACTCATACAACAGAATATGTATGAGCATTTTACCAACATATATTACATCGTCTGTGTATACTTTTGTAGAGTGCTTTGGTGGTGTTAAGAAAGAGAAGATCAAATGAAAAAAAGAGAAATTACGAGAAATATAATTTTTTTGGCAATATGGACAAGTTTGTCGTTAATACTGATTTTTTGCAAAAAACCAAAGAGAATATCGGCGTTATATGTACAGAGAACGCAGAACAAATGATATTGTCTGGACAGAAGTTATTTTGTGATGTGAACGATATATATGAAGGCATCAGTATTTTATCGATCAGTCAGTTAGAGGAGCCATTATGGTTCGAAGGAGATGAATATTATTATTTATTTCCGGTATCAAGTAGTATGGTTGATAGAGAAAAATATCAGCAAAATTTCGATTTATTTGAAGGCAGTTTGAATCAACCATATGTTTTCCTTACATGGAATAGTCGTAGATTTGAAGAAGTAACAAGGGAAGTACAAGTTGTACCTCAAAATGGGAAAATACAAATAAGTTGTGAGGATAATGATAATTTAGTGTTTGTTAAAGGTAATTATATTTTGCCAATGACAAGAGAAAATGGACAAGTTATAGTGGAACTTATGGAGGAACAAGTAGATGCACCAATATATATATATGATATTGGAAAGCTTACTGTGAGTAAAGAATTCATAAGATAGTTTTATACGAGATAAAATGAAAGATGGAGGGCTGAAGATGAAATTAATTATACAGATCCCATGTTATAATGAAGAGGCAACATTACAGATTGCATTAGATGATTTGCCAAAAAAAATAGAAGGTATAGACATAATAGAATATTTAATTATCAATGATGGAAGTAAGGACAAAACAGTAGAAGTAGCTAAAAACTGGGGAGTTCATTATATAGTTAACTTTAAGAGAAACAAGGGACTGGCATATGGATTCATGGCGGGAATAGATGCCTGTCTGCGAAACGATGCAGACATTATTGTTAATACAGATGCTGACAATCAATATAGCGGCAAAGATATAGAGAAAATCGTAAGACCTATTCTTGAAGGCAAGAGTGATATTGTAATCGGAAGCCGGCCAATAGATGAAACAGAGCATTTTTCACCATTGAAGAAGAAGTTACAGCATATTGGGAGCAGAACGGTGCAGATTGCATCTAATACAGATATTCCGGATGCACCTAGTGGCTTTAGGGCATATAGCAGAGATGCGGCCATGCGTTTAAATGTATTTAATGAATACACATATACATTAGAAACAATAGTCCAAGCCGGGAGAGAGAAGATTGCAATGACTTCTGTCCTGATACATACAAATGAAGAATTGCGTCCATCCAGATTGTTTCATAGTATGTTTGGATATGTGAAGCGTTCATCTATTACAATTATAAGAGCGTTTATGATGTATAAACCCTTGAGATTTTTTACAATCCTGGGAACAATTCCATTAGCAATAGGAATTATTATTGGAATAAGATATTTATTTTTTTTGGGGATGGGTGTATCAGGCGGACATGTACAGTCGCTAATATTGGCGAGTATTCTTATTTTAATGGGATTTATGACTATTATAATAGGACTTCAAGCAGATATAATAGCGGCTAATCGAAAAATACTTCAAGATGTACAATACCGTGTTCGAAAGATGGAATATGACATTGAAAGTAATAAAAAAGGAGTTCATAACAAGGAAGTTTAAATTATAGAAATAGGATTGTATGTAGGCAGAGGAGCTAAATATGACAAGTGAAAATTTGGACAAAAAGGACAGAGAAATAAGTTTGTTGGATTTGATGGTAACAATTTTACTTAAGTGGAGAGGAATTTTAATTTCCGGAATTATTGGAGCATTCCTGTTTGGAATATTTGGTTATTTTTTAGCATTGCAGGATGTCAAAACGCAGAACCGTGTATTACAGGAACAGCAACTTATGATTGAACAACAAAGTAATATGACGGAACAGGAAGCAAACAGGTTATGGGAGGATAACCGCGATCAATTAGCAAAACAGTTGGATACCAGACAATTAATGAATGTAAATACAGCTATTGCCTATAAACAGTATTTGGAAGAGAAGTTGGAGTATCAGAAAAATTCATTATTAATGCAAGTGGATCCATCTCATGTTCAAAAGACGGATTTAACATTCTTGGTTCGAGCAGATGATTCCAATAATGTTGCGACGATAGGGAATATATATCGTAATTTAATAACGAGTGCATCACTGTATGATTATGTGCAGAAAGAATGTAATTTAGAGAGCCAAGTAGATGAACTTATATACTTGCGGAATAGCGGAGATGTGGAACTAAGTAAATTCGGATATGATTTGCAATTGAATGAAAGTAATATTTTAGACATTGAAATAATTTCTGACCAGGCTGCTTTGAGCGAAGCAATGGCAGATGCTGTGGAGAAATTTATAATGGAGAAGAGTGATTATTTGCAGACTACATTGGGAACACATCAAATAATACTGATAAACCGTTCCCAAGGGGAGATTGTGGACACGGATGTTGCAAATCGCCAAAAAGAATGTGTGCAGGATCTCAATATTTTGCAGACGGCATATAATGCATTGATGTTAAATTTTACAACAGAACAATTGAATTATTATAACTTTTTGACTGCTGAGCAGGATAGTGGACAAAATGCAGATGTACAAATAGAAACAAATATTGCACCGGCACACCTGAATATAAAGTATATTATCATCGGATCACTTTTGTGTATGGTTGTATATGTGTTAATTGTTTTTGTTAATTATATTTTGAATGATAAAATAAGAAGCAGCGATGATTTGCAAAATTTTTATTCTATACCCAAAATAGGTGAGCTTTTTTTACCAATGAAAAAGCATCTTTTTGGAAATGTAGATCAAAGGTTGCTAGATCTTGTATATCGAGGAAAGAAAAAATGTGGTGAAGAGGAGTCTATTCTTTTTGCAGCTACGTCATTAAAAATAGAGGCACAAAAAAAGAACTTGCAGCACATTTACTTTATTGGTTCGACAATGCCTGAGAGTGTGTGGAAAGCGTGCAACAAAATAAAAGATATTTTAAAAGCGGAACAGATAGAAATCAGTATATTAGATGATGTTCTATATAATGCGAATGAGTTAGAAAGATTAGCCAATGCAGAAACGGCAGTACTTGTGGGAAACGTAGGGATAACAACATATGATGAAATTATCAAGGAAACGTTGTTATTAAACAGAGAACATATAAATATTTTGGGCTATATAATGGCTGTGTAAAAGATAGTTATTCAGTAAGTAAAAATGCAGAACAAATTGGAAGACAATTTGTTCTGCATTGGGACTATATTGATGCATATTCGATATGGATGTATGATACGTATAGTTAATATGTAGGAAGTAAATATTTGATGTTGGAGCCGGAACCGGCAGAATGGTTTCTTATTACATAGATAAGGCATCCAGTGTAGTTGCAACAGATATATTTAATTCTCAAATAGAGATTATGAACACTAGATTCAAACAGTATCCTTATTTTGTGCAAAAAATATAGATATATTAAAGAACGATTTAAGCGAGTTCGCGGAAAATAGATGATTGAGTGGTGTAATTGATTACTTTGGAGTTATAGCACTGGTGATTATAGGAATGAAAGAATTTGATTCCAAGCTTGTGGTTGTAGTAGGAGTAATAATTTTAAATTATATTACCGGTAAAAAGGCAGTATTTTTAAACGTGGATGGAGGAAATGAACATGCTAAACAGTATAACCAAGAATAAAACAAAGATATGGTATATGTTATGTTTTGTATGTTTGGGAATCATTGATCAACGTAGAGGAAGTGCGATAGGCGAAATTCAAATGCTTTTTAGCAATTTGACAGGAATTGTGATTGCTCTGTTGACAGTACCTTCACTGAAGTTGAGACAATTTATGGGAAAAAAATATTTATACTGGATGCCGGTTTGTGTTTTGTTAACCATTGCTGCATGTGCTATAGGTAGTCAATATTGGTCATATCAGGGACAGTGGATAACAGCAGTTTTAAACGTAGCAGTGTGGAGTTATCTTATAATTTATATCTGGGATAACAGGAAAACAATGGGATTTTCCCTAAAATCCTGTGATTTGTTTCATTTATGCATGTTAATAATGCTCCTGTTAATGATAGTATCCGTTCGAGGAAAAATCTTGCCGCTATGGTATTTGGTAATTTTTGGTGGATTTTATGTCATTGGTATTCCAAGTGAAAAAAAATCGATTTTTCTTGATGGTATGCTTAATGGAATTATTGTTAATTTTTTTGTGTTGCAGATTATTGCGTTTGGTTTTCGACCATATGACTATATAAGATACCATGGGATATATGGTGGAGAAACACAAAATGGATTGTTTTATATGATTACTTTTTGTGCATTTTTGTGTAAATGGAAAGAAAATAAAGAAAAAGAGAAGAAAATCTTATCGGCTTTCTTTTTTTTCATGGCAGCAGGATGCGTAAGCTTTATATTGTTTACAGGAAGTAGAGCTGCACTATTAGGGGTAATCATGGCAACAGTGGTTATCATTACATATCGTGATATATTAATAGCAAGAAAATTTAATCAATGGATATTGCATGGTCTCGCATTGGTTATGTGTATAGTAATCACTTTTCCAGCGGTATATGGCTGTATTCGATATTTACCTACTATTTTACATCATCCAATATGGTTTCAGGGGGAGTATGAATCAGGGCGTAGCGTATGCTCATTTGATCCATGGAACAGTTCAAAGTATGTTACATTGGATGAAGCCATGGAGAAAAATATAGGTCGCGTATTGAAAGCAATGGGCATTGATTATGATGTAATTATACAGAGATTAAAAGAGGTTATTGATGTAAGAAAGGTTTCGGCCGCAGAACTTACTAATATGGAAAACATTGATGCTGCAGACGTAAATAAAGAGATTGGTAGTTCACCAGATAACCCATATCGAGTAGAGGGAATGGATATTTCGGATGGGGTTATGGGAGCTCGAATAGTAATTTATGTATATTACTTGCAACATCTTAATTTTGTCGGACATACGAGTTCAGAGGGTGTTTTTTATTTGGAAGATGGAACTGAAATCGGGCATGCACATAATATGTTTCTACAGATGGCTTATGACTATGGAATCATCGTAGGGATAATTTTTTTAAGTATATATATATATGGTATTATTTGTGCATTACGGCATATGGGGGGAGAACAATTTGTAAGTGGTGTGTTTCTTTTGGCAATATTGTGTTTTGGACTTTTGGAAATGGTTATTATTCCAGGACAGATAACGGTTTCGCTGATTGGAATTTTACTATATTTTGTGAAAGAAAGTAGAGAAAGAAATTGCCATGCAGTTTAATTCATATATTTTTATATGTATTTTCTTGCCAGTAGTAATTATAGGATATTTTTTAGGCAATAAAATAAATTTGCTTTTTGGAAAAATAATTTTGATTGTTGCAAGTATTTGGTTTTATACATATGCTGGGTGGAGTACATTTGTTATTATAGCGGTAAGTATACTACTGAATTTCACATGCGCATTTTGGAGTAGAAAAAAGGATAAAGGGAATAGTTTACTTTTGGCAGATATTCTGGCTAAGAACAGAATGATGCTGGAAGACATTCAGTATCATGTGAGAAAAAATGATTATGAGGGAAAAAAGAATATGGAATTGCATATACAGGAGGTGCATGGCACAGATGGACACAAAAAAGACTGAAGTGGTTCAACCAGAAGGTAATTATTATGATAAATATCATTCAACCAATCCGATTGTAAAATGGATGATGAAGGGATTTAAGAATGACATCAGCGAATTGATGAAAGTAGCAGGAAAGAAATTTTGTCAGATATGTGAAACCGGATGCGGAGAAGGCGAAATAAGTTCGTTTATAAAGGAAATGTATCAGAACGCCGAGATAGATGCCTTTGACATATCAGAAAGAGTAATAGCAGAGGCAAGTGAAAGGATACCTGGCATTAACTTTTATATTGGGAATATTTATACAATGGAGGTTAGAAAGCCGGGAGAAAATGAAAAACACATTTTGAATAAAGGAAGATATGATCTTGTGATATGTTCAGAAGTGTTGGAACATCTGGAACGTCCGGAACAAGCATTGAAAAATATAAAAGAGTTGTGTAATGAAAATGGATTTATACTTTTAAGTGTTCCCAAGGAACCTATCTGGCGAATATGCAACATGGCAAGAGGAAAGTACTGGAAGGACTTTGGAAATACACCGGGGCATATCCAACATTGGACAAAAAGGGACTTTTGCAGAATGGTTGTTAACAATGGTATGAAAATTATATCGGTGAAAACACCATTTCCATGGACGATGGTACTTGCAAAGAAGGGATAAGCAAGTGAGAAAAAAAGAATTATATAGCTATATATTTTGGGGTGTACTCAGTACAATCCTAAATATTGGACTGGCTCAGTTGGCGGTATGGAGCGGAATTGATTATAAAATATCGAATGCTATTACGTTGGTGGTGGTAAAGGTGTTTTGCTACTTTACCAATAAAATATTTGTGTTTAAAACACCATTTGGATCTATTCATAAGTTTATAACAGAAATTATCCGTTTTGTTTTTGCCAGATGGATTACATTCCTGGTAGACTATTTTGGTGTAATTTTGCTGGTAGAAGTACTGAACCAATCGTTCTTTTTTAGTAAATGCTTATTGAGTGTGATAGTAATTGCACTAAACTATATTCTCAGTAAGAAGATGGTGTTTCATAAACAAAGAGAGAATGGAGTTGCGGATGAGAGTTTACAGTGAGTTGAAAATTGCAGTAGCAGGAACAGGGTATGTTGGATTATCTATTGCTATTCTATTAGCGCGTCATCATGAAGTTACAGCAGTAGATATTGTGCCGGAAAGAGTGCAGAAAATAAACAACAAACAAGCCACAATCCATGATGATTATATTGAGAAGTATCTGCAGGAAGAAAAATTACGACTTACAGCAACACTGGATGCCCCAAAGGCATACGGAGATGCAGATTATGTTATAGTTGCAACTCCAACGAATTATGATAGCAGGAAAAACTTTTTTGATACCTCTGCGGTGGAAGAAGTAATAAAAATGGTAATAGAATGCAATCCACATGCAGTTATAGTAATCAAAAGTACTATCCCGGTAGGATATACAGAAGCCATTCGTAAAAAATTTAAATACAGTAATATATTATTTAGCCCGGAGTTCTTAAGGGAAAGCAAGGCATTATATGATAATTTGTATCCATCCAGAATCATTGTCGGGACAGATATGGGCGATGACAATTTGCAGAAGGCAGCACATATTTTTGCAGATATGTTAAAGGAAGGTGCAATTAAGGAAAATATTGATACACTGTTTATGGGATTTACAGAAGCGGAAGCAGTGAAGCTTTTTGCTAATACCTATTTGGCATTGAGAGTCAGTTATTTTAATGAACTGGATACTTATGCAGAGCTAAAGGGGCTGGACACACAGCAGATTATTAAAGGAGTATGCCTTGATCCGAGAATCGGTGATTACTATAATAATCCCTCTTTTGGATATGGTGGGTATTGTCTTCCCAAGGATACAAAACAGTTACTTGCTAATTATCAGGATGTACCGGAGAATTTGATAGAAGCTATTGTGGAAAGTAACCGCACCAGAAAGGATTTTATTGCAGATCGTGTGTTACAGATGGCTGGGTATTATGATTACGAAAGTGAAAATATGTATGATGCCCAAAAGGAAAAAAGTATAATTATAGGTGTTTATAGGCTCACAATGAAGACGAATTCGGATAATTTCCGGCAAAGCTCGATTCAAGGAATTATGAAACGGGTCAAGGCAAAAGGAGCAATGGTCATTATCTATGAACCAACACTGGATGCAGATACGACTTTTTTTGGAAGTAGAATCGTAAACGATTTGGAAGAATTTAAAAGGGAAAGTAATGTAATAATTGCAAATCGGTATGATAATGCACTAGAAGATGTAAAAGAAAAAGTGTATACTAGAGATATATTTAAAACGGATTAATAATATTCTAGTTGGAATTATCAAAAAATAGAGTTAATAATAATTTCTAATGCCTAAAAGATGCCATAACTAACAGAAATTAGGAAAAGGTGCAATAGGTTGCTTACGGGAAAGTGCTGAAATCACGCAGCTTCCAGTAGAGATTAAAGAATCTTTATATGTTTTGTAAACAGAAAAAGTTGATAGTACGTCGCTATAAATTTCGCCCTTTAAGTTGTGAAATATGTTGGAGCTATTCTTGGTATTTTACTATTTGTTGAGCGAAATTTATATAAATCAAGTACAAAACCCAGTAAAATCAATGGACTGTGGCGTTTATCAAATGTCTAAAATATTATACGAGAAGGAGAAAAATTATGTCACTATTTACAGGAAAAACATTAATGATCACTGGTGGCACCGGTTCATTCGGAAATGCAGTCTTAAATCGTTTTCTCAAGACGGATATCGGAGAGATTCGTATCTTTTCCCGCGATGAAAAGAAACAGGATGATATGCGTCATGAATATCAGGCAAGGATGCCGGAAGTAGCGGACAAAATCAAGTTTTATATTGGAGATGTGCGAGACTTGAATTCTGTGCGTTCTGCAATGTATGGAGTAGACTATATATTTCATGCCGCAGCGCTGAAGCAGGTGCCCTCCTGTGAGTTTTTTCCAATGGAGGCAGTGCGTACGAATGTGATCGGCACGGATAATGTCCTGACAGCGGCCATTGATGCCGGCGTAGAGTCTGTGATCTGCTTGTCCACGGATAAAGCAGCATATCCTATCAATGCTATGGGGATTACAAAAGCTATTGAGGAAAAGGTTGCGGTTGCCAAGTCACGTAATTCCGGGAAAACAAAGATTTGTTGTACTCGTTATGGTAACGTAATGTGTTCTCGCGGTTCCGTTATTCCTTTGTGGATTGATCAGATCAAAGCGGGAAATCCGATTACAGTAACAGAACCTTCCATGACCCGTTTTATCATGAGTCTCGAGGAAGCAGTAGATTTGGTGTTGTTTGCGTTTGAAAAGGGTGAAAACGGAGATTTGCTGATTATGAAAGCACCGGCATGTACCATTGGCACACAGGCAGAAGCAGTGTGTGAATTGTTCGGTGGCAAGAAAGAAGATATCAAGGTTATTGGTATTCGACATGGAGAGAAGATGTATGAGACATTACTGACCAATGAGGAGTGTGCCAAAGCAATTGATTTAGGCGGTTTTTACAGAGTACCTGCGGACAACCGTGGTCTGAATTACGATAAATATTTCAAAGATGGGGATGCAAAGAGAAATACTTTGACAGAGTTTAATTCGAACAATACAAGAATGCTGAATCTCGAAGAAACTAAGGCTACTATTGCGAAGCTGGCATATATTCAGGAGAGACTGGCGGAGGATTAAGCGATGTATAACTTTAAGTGGAAAAATAACGGAGCGATTAAACTTTTAATTATTGTAGGAACAAGACCGGAAATTATTCGTCTGGCAGCCACTATTAAGCGCTGCAGAGAATATTTTGACTGTTGTGTAGCTCACACTGGACAAAATTACGATAAAAATCTGAATGATGTTTTCTGGTCTGATTTTGACCTAGGTGGTCCGGATGTATGGATGAACGTAGTCGGTGAGAACCTAGGACAAACTTGTGGGAATGTCATTGCTAAGAGTTATGAATTGATGGCGGAGATCAACCCGGATGCATTACTGGTGCTTGGTGATACAAATAGTTGTTTGTCAGCTGTCTCTGCAAAGCGACTGCATATTCCTATTTTCCATATGGAAGCCGGCAACAGATGTAAGGACGAGTGTCTTCCTGAGGAGACGAATCGCCGGATTGTGGATGTAATCTCTGACGTGAATCTTCCTTATTCTGAGCCTGCTAGAAAGTACCTCCATGAGATGGGAATGCCAAAGGAGAGAATCTATGTGACCGGTTCTCCTATGGCGGAGGTATTACATGGCAATTTGGACAAGATTGAGGCATCTGATGTATTAGACAGATTAGGATTACAGCCTAATAAATATATTTTATTGTCTGCACACAGAGAAGAAAATATCGACATTGACAACAACTTTATCTCATTGTTCCATGCAATTAATGCTTTGGCAGAGAAATATGATATGCCGATACTTTATTCCTGCCATCCTCGGTCCAAAAAGAAGTTGGAAACAAGTGAATTTAGGTTGGATCCGAGGGTAAGAGTAAATGAGCCGCTTGGATTCAATGATTATAATAAACTGCAGATGAACGCACTGGCGATAGTCTCTGATTCCGGAACTCTGCCAGAGGAAAGCAGTTTTTATTTGTCTATTGGTCATCCTATCGCAGCAGTATGTATTCGGACTTCCACAGAACGTCCGGAAGCATTGGAATCAGGCAATTTTATCTTGGCAGGGATTACGACGCAGGAGCTGCTTCAGTCAACGGATATGGCAATCGATATGAAGCAGAGAGGCATCTTAGGAAAACCTTGCCCTGACTATGTGGATGAAACGGTATCCATGAAAGTGGTGAGAATCATACAGGGATATGTGAATGTTGTCAATAAAATGGTATGGAGAAAAGGGCAATAACCGATGAACATATTAGTCACTGGTGCTAAGGGCATGGTAGGAACCGCCCTTGTTAACAACCTGAAAAATATCAGAGACAATAAGAATCGTACCAGACCGGAAATCAAGATTGATGAAATCTATGAATATGATCTGCAGTCTTCAGACGAAGAACTGAATGAGTATTGCAAGAAAGCGGATTTCGTTTTTCATTTGGCTGGGGTGAACCGGCCGGAGAACCCGGAAGAATTTATGCAGGGTAATTTCGGGTTTAGTTCTAAGCTACTGGATATTCTAAAAAAGTGTAATAATAAGGCAACGATAATGTTGTCATCTTCCATTCAGGCAACACTAGCCGGAAGATTTGGCGATTCTGAATATGGTCGCTCGAAAAAGGCTGGAGAAGAGCTTTTCTTTGCATATGCTGCTGCGACAGGTGTTAAGGTTGCGGTATATCGTTTCCCCAATTTGATGGGACACAGCAGACCGAAGTATAATTCTGCGGTCAGTACATTCTGTTGGGCAGTGGCCAATGATGAAGAGTTTATTGTGAATGACAGAACAACAGAACTGGAACTGCTCTACATAGATGATCTAATAGAAGGAATGTTTGACCTTTTGGAAGGAAAAGAGCAGCATTGTGAATTTGATGCTGCTGAGACAGTGCTGAGACCGGATGGACGATATTGCTGCGTGCCTGTTACACATAAGGTTACTTTGGGGGAAATTGTTGATCTGTTACAAGAGTTCAATAAACAACCGGATTCGCTGTTGATGCCGGAGATGCCGGAAGGTTCTTTTGCTAAGAAATTGTTCTCCTTATATTTGACATATTTGCCGAAAGATAAGTTTAAATACCGGTTGCGGATGAATGAGGATACCCGGGGATCCTTCACGGAGTTGATGCATACTTTGAACTGCGGACAAGTCTCTGTGAATATTAGTAGACCAGGGATTACTAAGGGACAGCATTGGCATAATAGCAAGTGGGAACAGTTTATTGTAGTAGCCGGACATGGTATGATACAGGAGAGAAATATTAATACCGGAGAGATTGTGGAATTTGAAGTGTCCGGTGACAGGATAGAAGCAATATACATGATACCGGGGTGGGCACATAATATCATAAATTTATCGGATACTGAAAACCTCGTTACAGTAATGATATGCAATGAAGTATTTGATGCCAATCATCCGGATACATTTTCGGAACCGGTGTAAAAATGATAGCATGATTTAGAAAGGATGACGATATACAGCCAAGAGATGCTAATAAATGCTGGAAAGAGATATGGGGCAATATACGAGAGGCGCGAGACGATGAAACAGAGAATAGTTTAAGATAGATACAAATTATGGTATATGCTGTGTTTTATGTTTTTGGGACTGATAGACCAAAGAAGAGGAAGCGCACATGGTGAGACTCAGATGCTTTTCTCCAATTTAACAGGAATTGTGGTAGTAATGCTGCTATTGCCTACGCTGAATCGGCATAAATTCAAAGAGAAAATATATTGTTTCTGGACCCCGATATGTTTGATGTTAACGGTAATTGCAATTATCTGCGGGCAGAGAATATGGAATTATCGAGGGCAATGGATTACTGCAGTATTGAATCTGACGTGCTGGAGTTATTTACTGATTTATATTGTTAGAGAATGGAAAACCTTAGATATCAGGGATCGCTTAAAACAGCCATACTATTGGTGCATTTTTGCTTTCATGATATTGATGGTGCTGTCAGTTCATGAAAAGAGTGCGACGTTATGGTGTTTGTTGATCTATGGCGGTTTTTATATCATCGGTATTCCCCAAAACAGAAGAAGAGATTTTATTGTAGGAATGTTAAATGGCATCATTGTATGGTTCTTTATACAGCAGATTATTGCATTTGGATTCAGACCATATGATTATGCAAGGTATCGCGGATTATATTTGGGAGAGACGCAGAATGGTTTGTTCTAGATGCTGGTATATTGTGCTTTTCTCGTGAAATGGTTATGGGGGAAAGTGGAGAAACAAAACAAGTGGTTATGTCGCTTCTATTTCCTTATGGCTGCTGGAAATGTGGGATTCATGATATTGGCAGGAAGTCGTTCCGGTCTGTTGGGGGCAGTGGTCGTAACACTGATCCTTCTTACAGGGTATGACATTGTACGGAGAAAATCTTTTTATCAATGGATGCTGCATGGTGCCGGTTTAATGCTTTGTGCTATGTTATTACTGCCTGGAGTATATGGATGTGTGCGATATTTGCCTACTATTTTACATCATCCGATCTGGTTTGAGGGTGAATATAGGGAAGAAGAAAGTGTGCGTTCCTTTGACCCTTGGGATAGTCCGAGGTATATCTCGGTAGAAGAAATGATAGATAACAATATTGGAAGAATCTTGCATGCAATAGGAATAGATATTACTTTTGAAAAATATCAAGGATTTCTAGGGGGCATGAAAGTATATGCGCAGGAATTGCAGGATAGCGAAGAACCAGGAAGCACACCGGAGAATCCATATATGTTAGATGGTGTGGATGAAAATAATGCAATGTGGGATCGCATTGTAATATATTCCTATTATTGGAATCATTTGAATTTGGTGGGACATATCGGGGCTGGACAAGGATTTTATATGACACCATGGACCTATTGGGGACATGCACATAACATGTTTTTACAGATAGCCTATAATTATGGTGTCCCGGCAGGAATTCTATTTATTCTGATTTGAATCTGCGGAATTTATCAGTCCTTAAGGATGCGAAAACCGGAAGGATGGGCATGTACAGCGTACTTATTGGCAATTGTATGTTTTGGATTGTTGGAGATGGTAGTGACGTCGGGACAGATTACGGTTGTGATAATGTGGATTATGCTTTATTTTGTGGGATTAGAAGTTCCTATATATTTTAAAGAGTAGCTGTTCATAAAAGTGTCGTTAATTTTAAAGATAGACATGGGATTTGGCGTTTATAACCAAACAGAAAGAGTAGAAGACAAGTAAGAGCTCCATAGCATGTACTTTGCCAACTATAAGCTGCAAAGGAAATATACATTAAAACTTAAGAGCAGTGAAGTGGCGGAGGAAACTTAATAGCGTTTTATCCTGCATATCCGGAATACAAGCATTGTCATATAAATACTGGGATAGTTCTGGGAAGAGAGCCAGGCAGGCATTACGCAATGGCTTGACCGGATGTAGATTTTGATTTTTCTCACGGCAATAGGTATACCCCTCTATTTCGAGGTGGGAAGTAAAACCAAATAGAAAAAGTAGAAGGAGACGTTCGTTTGTAAACGCACCATATCAAGTACCTTGACAAATATATGCCGCTCTCACGGCTGACA
>ERZ833608.167-NODE-167-length-59425-cov-7.857807_pt1 | contig 59425 bp, 51 predicted proteins | sample MGYA00519694_ERZ833608 | MGnify/ENA primary metagenome ERZ833608 (study PRJEB31850, sample SAMEA3708742) | human gut metagenome | biome: human gut; feature: human-associated habitat; material: faeces | place: China | collected 2014 ... | reverse complement strand
GTCGGTTAGTTCTCAATGGATAAAATCACCTCCAGAAATAGAAAAAGCCGAGGGGATTTCGTTAAATGAAAACCTCTCGGCTATGTAATAAATATTTTTATTGAGCAATCTTTAATTTCAAAAACTGTTCCTTCGCTTCTTTTGCAACATCGAATTTTTTATCCCATTTCGCACGAATTTCTGATTTCTTTAATACTTCTCTGAGAGTATAATCATCAAAATATTTAATTCTGTCAGAAGTATAATATTCTTTGCAATAGTGTTCATATAGAGAAATTATTGCATCCTTACATTCATCTGGCTCAAAATTGGGGTCATATCTCCTAAGAACTTTTTCTAAATCCTGCGACAAATAAAATAAGTCTGGGGGATAACTGCCATAAACAACCTCACCCTCATATTCAATAGGAACAGGTTTTGGATTAATCTGATTTTTCTTTAACGTATATTCAAAATAGGAAAATAGAATATCCGCATTGACACTTATATCATTGTATGTACTGACTTCCTTATACGCCATCAAAAGAGAATTAAGTTTTTGTTCCTCTGTTTTTGTCAAGTATCTGGTACTATAATCTTTTGCTATCTCATTTAATTTATCATAATTCTTTCTTGAATAGGCATCTTGCAATAATCTTATTATTGGATGGATAACTGCCATCCTCAAATTATTTCTATTCCCTTTGCGATAATAAACCGCTGATATTATTAAAGAAATAAGTCCTGACAATACGACTGTTATAATTGTAAAGCAATTTGCATACCAATTTGATAGAAACCACTCTATAAAACTCATGCTAATTTCCACCTCATTCCTTTTCTTTAATAAAAATATCATTCTTTGTATTCATGGAAAAATCCGTGAATATCAAAATCATCGATACTATCAAAAATTTTAGGCGTTCCATATACTCCAAATCTTGGATAAAGCCGAACAGCTCCTTCATCTTCATAAAATGTATTGTTAAGGCTCTCATAATAAGTTACTTTTAATAGTAAGTTCTTGATTTGGAATGTAATATGATATCTCTTTGCATTGGGGTTAAAAGGAATGTTTCTGTCTTTCAAAATCATTCCACCGTGAGTTTGCCGCCATTCTATCGTAGGATTACTCTTACAAAATGCCAAATCAATAAATACTCCTTCGGGTATTTTCCCAGAATATAGTTCCTTATAGTGTTCATCTGGAACAAGGTGTCTGTAATTTGTTGCAGAGTTCAATAATATTACATTTTTAAAAGCCCATTTTGCAACTGTTTCGTGATGCTCATTCAGAAATGCCAATTCAGTTTCTAACTCGTTCATATTCATTAAATTTATAATATGATTTTGGCAATCCCCCTCTAATTGACTCATCCAACCATTATTACATGTTTCACATACCAATCCGTTTACCAACTTTGAAAATGCGTGCTTCCTGTTAGATATGGGCATGCCCGCTATGTTTGCGTGGGTCATTAAAACATCATTATTAAATATATTTAACTCTTTTAATAACCACTGTGCAAAAATATGTTCCTTGCTTAAATTTGTATTTCCACAAAAAACGCACTCCCGTTTATTTGCCATTCCAATCTTCCTCTTTTATTTATAATGATATAATCAGTTTACTGCTCTGTATCAAAAGATTCCATAACTTCTTTCTCTATCTCGTCCAAAATTTCTTTCATATATTTTGATGCCGTAACATAATCTTCCAAAATTCTTTTAATAATAAAAGTAGGATGCTGCTTAAAATTCATATCATAATCGCTCATAACAGCTATGTTAGGAGAATTCCTGTGCGTCATTTTGTTTCTAATATCATTGACGTATGAATGATTTCCTTTCCATTCTCCCTCACAATCAGTATCATCTGATTCTTCCAAATAATTGTTTATTTCCGTGGCTTTCACTTTAAATCTATCACTGGACTGTAAAGAAGGGTCAAATACTTTCTTATAGTAAACTCTTTCTTTAGGCATTTCCAATTTATAAAAAAGTCGATAAAACTGAGCTAATAAATCCCACAGGCTTGAGGTTCTAAAGAGTGCATTTTCAATATAATAATATGCGTTTCGTTCTTCTTCAGTTTCTACTCTAAATATACTAAAGTTATTCTGTACAGGTTCTGAATAAGCATATTCTATTGCTTTATCAAATGAAAATTTGATTTTCCAATCTAAATCTATCAAAGTATCATACAGCGTTTTATACTGCATCAATCTGCCAAATGGTGCTTCACTATCTCCTGCTGAAACAATACCGAACAAAAATCTATCCTCACCAATCAATACTTTAAAACGATTAGGGTTATATATTACTTGAGAAAGTTTATTATTAAAATACTCTTTCTCTTTTTCTGTATAATTCATACTTTTCCTCCAATACTGTTTTAAACATTTTATCACATACAGATGTCTTTTTCCAGCTCCATGGTATGTAAAAAGCGGCATCAGCTCCACGCTAATGCCGCCCATTCTTGGTTATAAAATTCCTGCCTTTTTGAGATACCCAACGCTGTCATAGCACCCTCTGAAATAGATTGCTTCCTGCTGCATATCGCTGAGCCTGTTCCGAAGCTCCAAAACTTCTATCAAAACCTTACACTCCTGCTCAGATAAATCGCTCGGCTTCTCCGTATCCAGAGCCTCCATCACTTTTGGATACTCCTTGTAGAGTTCCTCTATTCTTTCCTCTATGGAACGGTATTCTGAATTTTCTTTTGACAGCTTTGCGATAACGGAGCTTAGATATTCAGCAAAGATGTTACTATGCACATCAACAAAGGTTTCAAATCTGAAATTATCAAGCACATCTTTCACCTCCGACATTTACTAATCTACACCTATTATACTTCCCAGAAATCAGCAATACAAATATGCAAACCGCATTATCTCTCCCGACTTGCACATTTTCTTTCGGGCTGTTCTTCTGTCTGCTCTGGCTCGGTATCCATAACAGAAGTATCTTTTTCATTCAGATTCAGCTCAATGTTAAGAGCGTTCAGCCGTTCTGTTTTTTCTTTCAGCTCATCTTCAAAGGCAAAAGGCTTCTTGATTTCCTCCTTTGCGGTTTCAAGCTGTGCGATAGTTTCCGCCTTTTTGGTCTTGGCAGCTTCCAGTCTGGCAGGGAGCTTTGACAGCTCGTTTTCAATTCGGGTCAGATTTCCGAGGGCATCAGCACCTAAATCAACCTTATGCTTTGCTTTTCCGCAAAGTTTCATACAGTAATGGGTGTTGACCGTATCATAATAAATCTCCATTCGGAAACCTCGGTAGCTGCCAATTTCGGTAGGTGCGGACATCGGATAATCCTTGCAGATTGCAAGGAGCATCTCGCCTGCGTCTGCCTTTTCGGTGTAGGTCACGCCTTTTAGGGTCATCGGGCAGAACTTATCCTCGCCCTGCGGCTTGTGCTGCTCGGCAAGAGCTGCATCATTTTCATAGCCTGCAATGCGTTCCTCATACTCCTTAATGGTCTGGGGATAGTATTTCAGCACCCTGTCCTCAAGGTCGTAATGTTCGGAAAGATAACTCTGCTTTAACACTCGGAGCTTGGAAACCTGTATATCCAAATCCATCTTTTCCTTAAAACGGGCATCACCTGTGGCAAGCATTTTAACCTCCGCAAAGGACAGGGCAACCTCGTCCACATCTTCGGCAGAGCGTACAGGGCTTTTGCTCGTCATTATCTGGCTGATAAATTTCTGCTTGCTCTCCACTAACTGATAGAGATAAGCATCAAAAGTCTGCTCGGTCACATATCGGTAAACCTCCACCTCTGGAAACATATTGCCCTGCCGTTCAATACGCCCCTGCCTTTGTTCAAGGTCGGAAGGACGCCACGGACAATCAAGGTTATGGATTGCTATGAGCCTGTCCTGCACATTCGTACCTGCTCCCATCTTAGGAGTAGAACCGAACAGCACACGGACTTCGCCGCTTCTTACCTTGCCGAACAACTCTTTTTTCTGTGCATCGGTGGTCGCTTCGTGGATAAAGCGTATCTGCTCCGCAGGGATACCACGGGCTATCAGCTTCTCCCTCATATCGTCATAGACATTGAAAGTACCGTCATTTTTCGGGGTGGACAGGTCGCAGAACACAAGCTGTGTCGCTTTGGTAGCGGCGTGTTCCTCCCAGATACGGTACACATTATCCACGCAGACATTGACTTTACTGTCTGGTTCGTCTGGCAGCATCGGGTCAATCATTCTCTGGTCAAGAGCCAGTTTCCGTCCGTCATTGGTTATCTTGAGCATATTGTCAATGTTCGGCTCGACAAGCCTTGCCCTGACTTTCTCAGCCCGCTTCGCAAGGGAAGCTACCATTTCGGTCTGTATCTCACTCGGCTTAGTCTTAATATTGTGGTAATTGACCTTTGGCACAGGGAGCTTTAGCATATCGGCGGTCTGTATATCTGCCGCCTCACGGAACATCTGCATCAGCTCTGGCAGGTTATAGAACTTGGCAAACCTCGTCTTGGCTCGGTAATTCGTGCCTTCGGGTGCTAATTCCAGAGCTGTAACCGTTTCTCCAAAGGTAGAAGCCCAACTGTCAAAATGCTGCAAACCGTTCTGTGCAAGGGTGTCATACTGCAAGTACCTCTGAACGGAGTACAGCTCAACCATTGAATTGCTAACAGGCGTACCCGTTGCGAAAACCGTGCCACGGTTGCCCGTGATTTCGTCCAAATAGCGGCATTTCATAAAGAGGTCGCTTGATTTCTGGGCTTCGGTCTGGGCGATACCGCCTACATTCCGCATCTTGGTGTAGAGGTACAAATTCTTATAAAAATGGCTCTCATCAATGAAAAGCCTGTCAACGCCGAGCTGTTCAAAGTCGATAACCGTATCCTTACGCTTGGTGTCGTTGAGTTTTTCGAGCTTCGTCTTGATTGCTTTTCGGGTTTTCATTAGCTGTTTGACCGTGAACTGCTCGCCTTTGGAAGCCTGCACATCGTCAATGCCACGCTCAATATCATCAAGCTGCTTTTCCAACTGCTCCCTCTGGCGTTCTATGCTCATCGGGATTTTTTCAAACTGCGAATGCCCGATAATGACTGCGTCATAGTCGCCTGTGGCAATCCTGCCGCAGAACTTCTTGCGGTTTCCTGTTTCAAAATCCTGCTTTGTTGTCACAAGTATATTTGCACTCGGATAGAGCCGCAGATACTCGGAAGCCCACTGACCGACAAGATGATTTGGCACAACAAACATGGATTTCTGGCATAAGCCGAGCCGTTTGCTTTCCTGTGCGGCGGCTACCATTTCAAAGGTTTTGCCTGCTCCCACCTTATGGGCAAGGAGTGTATTGCCGCCATAAAGGATATGGGCGATGGCATTGACTTGATGGGGTCTTAGTGTGATTTCTGGGCTGATACCTCCGAAAGTGATATGGCTTCCGTCATACTCACGGGGTCGCACAGAGTTAAAAGTGTCGTTGTAATAACGGACAAGGCGATTTCGCCGTTCTGGGTCTTTCCATATCCAATCCTGAAAAGCCTGCTTGACAACTTCCTGCTTCGCCTGTGCCGCTGTAGTTTCTTTTGCATTGAATACTGCTTTTTTATTGCCGTGTTCGTCATACACATAATCAAAGATACGGGTGTCACGCAGGTTTAAGGTGTCCTCAATAATGCGATAGGCGGAAGCTCTTTTCGTACCATAAGTGCTGTCCGCCTTTACATTCCCCATATCGGAGCTTTTATTTTCTATGAACCAGTCTCCGTTTATCGGGGTGTATCGTACCTTTAATCTGCCTGCGGCATAGCTTGACGGAGTTAAAAGCTCCATCACAAACCGCTGTATATCGTCCTGCGGTATCCAAGTCGCACCCAGACGGACAGAGATTTCCGCCGCCGAGAGGTCTTTGGGAATGACCTTTTTCAAGGCATCCACATTGACTGCAAGCTCTGGGTCATTCTTCGCAGCAAGCTCCGCAACCGTCAGCTTGTTTCGGACATTTCCCGACAGATACTCGTCTGCGGCTGCATAGGAAACAGGCTCACAGTTCGGTACTTTGAAGATAACACCTTGTAAATCCTGCACAAGCTCAACCTGCGTTTTGCCTGTGAGCTGTTCCATATAAGGCAAATCAACACGGGCTTTCTCTCCGATAGAGAGGGCAAGGGCTTCGCTTGCAGTTTCAACCGAAGTTACTTCTCGGTGGGGTTTGATAGTCCGCTTCGTGAACATATCTGCCTTCCGTTTGAAGTTGCCCTCATCATCAAGCACCTCCAGAGAACATAAAAGGAAGTAGCTCTCATCTGAAGCAAAAGCAAGATAGTTTCCTCGGCTGTTGATTAGACCGTATTTTGCGGTATAAACATCATACAGACGGTTGAGGTTTTCCTGCTCGGTGCATATCATTTCCTCTGGGTAATCCTCGGTCTGATACTCTATGAGCTTACGCACACAGTCACGGATTTGGATAAGTCCCTTAATACGGTTTTCTGCGGTCATCGACACAGAAGCAGGGTGCATACGGTCATTCTCTCGGAAGTAAACCCTGCCGTCCACCAGAGTAAAAGAGAAGTTACGCACATTCGGGTCAGCATGAACGGAAAGCTCCTGCTCATCGGAGATTTCATCAACCCCATTATCAAGCTCTGGGATTTCTCCGTTTATCCTCTGAACTGCATTGGACAGAAGCTCGGAAAGCGGTATATCCTTACGGGCTTTACAGACAGGCTCAAAAGTACCAAAGCGTGTGCTTTCCATCTTTATCTCGCCCAACACCATTTCGGGGTGTTCGACAAAATATCTGTTCATCGTAACACCGTTTTCGTCCGTATCAAGGTGTACCCAGTCTGGCTCTATATCCATCACTCGGTCACGCTTTTGCAGGATAAGAATATCGCTCGTGACCTCCGTGCCTGCGTTTGCCTTAAAGGTGTTGTCTGGCAGACGGATAGCACCTAAAAGCTCGGCTCTCTGGGCAATATACTTGCGTACCTCTGGACTTGCTTTATCCATCGTACCCTTTGAGGTAATGAACATCACAACGCCGCCGACACGAACTTTATCCAGAGCCTTTGCAAAAAAGTAGTCGTGTATGAGGAATTTCTGAGCGTTGTATCGGCTGTCATTGACCCTTATCTCCCCAAAAGGCACATTGCCGAGGACTACATCAAAATGGTCGTCTGGGAGATTTGTTTTCTCAAAGCCCTCAATGGCAATGTTCGCTTTTTGGTAGAGCTGCTTTGCAATCCTGCCTGTGAGAGAGTCGATTTCCACGCCGTGGAGCTTGCTGTTTTGCATACTTTCGGGAAGCAGACCAAAGAAATTGCCTGTACCGCAGGACGGCTCCAAGATATTACCCTGTGAAAAGCCCAGGCGGTCAAGTGCGTCATACATCGCCTTGATAACAACAGGCGGCGTATAAAAAGCGGTCAGCGTTGACTCCATAGCGGCACGGTATTCCTCTGGGGAAAGGCTGGCATATAGCTCCTTAAATTCCTCCGCCCACGCCGCATTGTGTTCATCAAATGCCATAGAAAGACCGCCCCAACCGACATACCGAGATAGGACTTCCTGTTCTTCGGGTGTGGCAAGGCGGTTTTCGATTTCAAGCTCGTGCAGCAGGTTGATTGCCGCCATATTGTTACGGAACTTTTCTTTTGCTCCGCCGACACCGATGGCGTCATCGGTAATACGGAAATTATGACGGTCAGTAACAAGAACGGCAGGAGTTTCCGTTTTTTCTTCGGGTGGTAATTCGGTTTTTTCCTGTTCCAATAGCTTTTGGATATAGCCGATTTTCTCCACTCGGTTTATCGGAAAGCCCACATTGTTCTGGAATGTGATGTCACGCAGAGACACATCGCCGCTGATTTTCCCGATGCTCTCAATAAGATATTTACGGTTATCTATGATGATTTCCCTGCCTATGAGGTCATCTGCGGATTGCTCCATTTCAATGGCAGGAGCTTCTGAGCCATTCAGTTTATCGGCATACGCATGTGGTTTTTCTTCGGTTTCCTCGGCTGTCCTGTACCAATCACTTTCGGTAGCCATAATCTCATCAAGGAGCTTCTCGTCCTCTGGGGTCAGCTCGGTGTGCTGTTTCAAGAATGGGATAAACTCATCTCTGCCACGGAGCAGGCTTTCTCGGTCATCTCCATATAGCTGTTCGCCCTTTGGCGATAAGGCATAATCGTAAAAATTCTTAATGTGGGCAATTAAATCGCCCTCACCATCGCCAATATCAAACCGCCCTTCATAGTTAAATTCCTCGCCGCCGATAACAGCCTTGATAACAAAATCTGTTTTGTGATACCACCCGATATTTTTATCGCCCTCACGCTCACGGTGCTGTTTCTCGTCCAAAATACCAAGCAACTTATTACCCAGAGCAAAGCTCAAATCCGTATAGCGGTCATTAAGCTGTCTGTCATAAAAGGCAGGGTGTTCGGAAAAACCGATAGAAAACTGTATTCCGTCCTGCTTTTTCTCGGACGATGCTTCTGTTCTCTGTTTCTCAGTTACGACCACCTTCAGATGGTCGTTTGCAGGATTTTCCGTTAGCTTTTCTTCAAAGTCGGCTCGGCTGTATTCCTGCCCCAAGATAGGGAACTCGGCATTTTGCAGATAGACCTTTTCCTCGGTAAGTGTTGCAATCTCATATTTATCCGCACCGATATACACCACATCGCTCTCATTGTAGAGGTAGCGGAGTGGGTGCAGCTCCCTTAATTCCTCGGTAAACTTCCACCCATTACTACGGCTGAAAGCTGAGGTCGTTTTCCATTGTACCTGTGCAAGAAAGTCTATGAGCTGTTGAACAGTTGAGGGGTCGGATAAGTGCTGTTCCATTTGCTCGGCGGTAACATCTGCAAGGTCGCCTCGTCCCACAACAGGTAACAGGTCTTTTTCGTACCTGTCCAAGTCACGGATAAAGTCAGATAGCCGCAAAGCAAGGGTATCCCGTTTGTCGGCAGGCGGCAAGTCACGGTGGGCGTCAATAAAACGCTGCCTTGCTATTTTCCTCTGGGTGTCAATCTCATATTGGGGAGCTGACACGCTCTCCAGATAATCGGCATAATGGTCTTTTTCTTTCGGATTAAGATAGCGGTTATCCTTAATCAGCTCACGCAGACGCTTTTCAACCTGTGACCATTTCAACACAAGGTCGTGATTGGTATAAGTGCCGTTTCGGTCAATGGCAAGACCTTTGCTGTCATACCAAGAATGACCGCTGAAACCATCGGGGAAGATGTGCGTACCGCCGCCCGTTCCATACTCATTTTTAAGGAACTCAATATTTTTCTGTCTGTCCACGCCCTTTTGGAATTGGCGGTAGATGCGGTATTTTCCGTCCGCAACACCGCTGCCTTTCTGAAGTACGGAGTCAATATCTTCTTTGGAAATAGCAAAAGCAGAGGCTTTTTCGTCCTCTGCTTTTGCTATCATTTCGATTTGTTCATCTACGGTTGGAAGATTGACCCTAACCTCATCCTCTTTGGCAACGCTTACTTGTAAATCAGTTCGGTCAGTATCACTTCCTCCGCTTGGCTGCGGATGTTGTTCATCAGTCCGACCCACTGCATCGGTGCTTTCTCTTTCAGTTCCTCTGTCACGCCCTGCTCGGCTGAGAGCTGCTTCGTCAGAAGCTCCAACCTCTGGAGTGCTGTCTGCTCTACCTCGTGCAGATGCCCGTTCAGCCTGCCCGATGTCAGCAGATTGAGATAGGTCACTCGCTTGTGCTTCTCCAGATAATCCCTGTGCATCAAAGCGTACCTGCCAAGCGGAAGCTCTGGCTCTGTCGGTAATGTTAGGTCGGGAATAAGATAATCCCCCTGTCTGCTGTAAGTGATTTCGCTCATTGTATTCGCTCCTTTCGGGTTGTTGTCTGTCTTTATCATACTGAGCCTGCGTTCTTTGTGCAAAGGTGCGATTCTGGTCTTTTTCCGCCATTTGCACATTTCGGATAGACTGTGAGATTTCCCGTAACGCCATTTCCGCAATATCGCTCGTGGCAACGCCGATGGCGTTTATCGTTGCAGGGGTATTGAAATTTACAATATCCGCAAAATCCTCTCGGTCAAAAAACTCATTCGTATCCAGACCGCAGCGGCTGATCAGCATAAAAGCAACGCTGTTTGCTGCCAGCCGCCTGTAAATGACTTCTATATTAAAGTCGTCCAGTTCTTCCAAAAAGCTGTCTTTCGTGCAGTCCTTTAACTGAGAAAAATAGTCTTGCAGATTGTCCTCCACGGCGTTCTTTGCCGTTTCCATTAAGGCAGAAGCAAGGTCAGTGCTTCCCACATCTCCAAACCTGTCCGAGAGCCTTTCCATAACAGTCTGCTCGTATCGCTCATCCATCTGCCATATCGGAACAGGGCGGCTGCCATAATAGCCCTCGTGGGTGTCGGACACATCAAAATAGTATTTCAGCGTATTCCTGCGACCTTTCGGGTCAAATACGGCAATACCCTTGCTGTCCTTATTGACCCAACGCTTGAACTGCCTGTTCCAAGTTTCGAGCTTCGCAACGGCGACAGCATCGGGGCGTTGGGCGTATATTAAAAGCTGTTCGTCAAAACGGCATTTATAGTTGCGGCAGGCAGAGGACAGAAAGCCCTGCCACGCCTGCGGATTTTTTGCAACTGCAACGCCTGTACGCCGATACAGCTCTGTGATTAGCTGATACTTCGCAGCCATTCAACCTACACCTCCTTATCGTTTCTGTTTCAAATATTCCTGTTTACTCACTCCGCACCACCGCCAAGAAAAGAAATGACCTTGTTCGATTTAATGCTCTTTTGCAGGTCATTGATGAGGGTAATATCCGCAACCGTAATGCCCTGCATAGAAAGAATATCGTCCATAGTCATAGCGGCAATCGCTTTTTCATCGGTAAAGCCTGCTTCCAAGACTTTATTCAAGACCTTGACGGCTTTCTGATTAACAGCCATATTCTAAATCCTCCTTATCGTTCTAAATCCTTGTGCTTCGGTGTTTTCTGCGGCGTTTGTTCCGCAGGTTTCGGCTCATAGGTCGCCCCGTTTTTCTGCATACGCTCGGCAAACTCGCAGATGTGGTACAGATTGCTGCCGACTTCGGTAAGGTATTCATCAATAAAGCGGCAGGGATACTCCCGTTTCTCTCCCCAAGAGGTCGTGACAATGACCTTTCCGCCGTCTGGGATACGGAACAGTTCTTTATATTGAGGGTCAATAAAGCGGATACCTTGTTCCGCTTTCTGGATATGCTTATCAAGCCATTCCTTCACATAACAATAGCAGTAAAAATTATAGTCGCCTTTGGTGGGATTGCACCGAAGCAGAAAAGCGTGTTTCTCCGTATCCACACGGAAACCGTACTCAGTACAATAGTTGCCCTTTATCGCACTTTCGGGAAAATGCCTTGCAAACGCACTCATATCATAGCGGTTATGCAAAAGCCCTTTATCCTCCCGTAAAGCATTGATGACCGTATCAAGGTCTGCCTTAAATTCGTCAGATTTCCATTGGGGTCTGGTATCAAACCAAGTGGTGTAAAAGCCATAGCCCGTTGTGGCAAAGTCTCCACGCAGATGCCCGATAGTGCCTGTCTGCCCCTCAAGCTGCATACTTTGGGCATAGGTGTATTTCTGTTCTGTCGGGGTTAAAGATCTTGTCTTTATTTCATTACTCATTCGGCTGCTCCTTTCTTTCCTTTTTCTCCTTTTGCTCGTCTAAAATCTTGCGGATACAGACATCGCAGAAAATAACTGACCCGTCCTTATATCGGGGATAAGGACAGGTCGTGCAGTCATATTTTATTTTATCGCTCACGGTCATCACCGTTTTTCTGCTTCTGGGCAGGCTGATTATAGGGCATACGGCACTCTGACTGGTATCGTTCATTCAGCTTTTGCCGTGCAGCATCAAGCTCATTCGTGTAATAACCCCAGAAATAATTTGAGCCGCCCTTGCAGTACCAACACACATAAGGGTTGGGTGCGTTGGGATTGTGACCGATGACAAGCTCTGTACTCCCGATAGTACAGCTCTCAATGATTTCATAGTTCTGATTGGAGCGTTTTTCTTCGTCCATAAGCACCTCTCTATTCTTTGGCATAACGCCGATAGGCTTTTTCGCCCGTGGCTCTCATTTTTTGAACAGGGCGGCTCCCTGCAAGCTCTGGATGCTGTGCCTGCAGCTTGCGGCGTGTCCTGCTGACGCTCTCAAAGCTCGGCAGACCAAGATATTTGTGCTGCGTCATTATCTCTGCAAGCGGCATTGCCCCTGCATCCTTCAGACAGGCATTACAAAGTGCAAGATACAGCACCATATCGTCATTTCTGGCATCTTCATTCTTTTCCAGAACAGCTCTGACTTTCTTTTCAATGGTTTTAAGGTTTCTCATTGTTACCTCCATAAAAGAAAGGGCGGCATCTTTCAGCCGCCCAAACCACTTACTTATTCTTTCTGTTACGGATATTCAGCCATACCGCCGCACCCACAATGAACACGACAAGCACGATTGCGATAATGGTTTTAGCGTCCATCAATTAGTCCTCCTTTTTCTTCTTTCTGTTCTTATAGCCGACAAATCCGAGAACGCCCGCACCGACAACAGACAAAACCGCAAGGCTTACCCATAAGCCCAGATTGAAATCATCGCCTGTTTTCGGGGTATCCCTGAACTCATTGTGCATCTGCACGATAGCCGTAGCGTCCACCTTTACCGTTACCTGTTTATCGGCAGGAAGGATATATCCTGCGGAAGCCTTGTCGTTTACTTCGGATACGGTATAGTCGCCAATCCGCAAGCCCTCAATCACGATTTCTCCGTTCTTATCTGTCTTAAAGGTCTTGTCATAGTCCACGCCTGTCACACGGAAAGAGAAGTCCTCCACCTTACCGTCAGAGGAAGTCTTTACGATTTTAAGAGAGCCTTTCTGTGCTGCATTGATAAAGCCAACACCCGCCTTGTTTTCCACGGTGTAGGTCTTGCCGTTCTCTTCGATGGATACGGCATAAACATCTTCATCAAGCACAAAGCCTGTCGGAGCTTTGCTTTCCTTTACCAGATATTTGCCGTAGCGGAGTTCACTCATCTGGTAAACGCCGCCGTCAAGTTCTTTCATTTCGCCAAGCAGCGTATCGTCTTTATCCAGTTTCCCATCGCCATTAGTATCGGAGTAAACCTCAAATACCGCACCAGACAGCTTGTTGTCGGGATAATCCTCATCAACCTTTGTCAAAGCGATATTGCCCTTAATGAAGTAGTTGACAAGTTCAATTTCCACAACTTCGTCCACCTTGCCGATTGTCACGGCGATTTCTTCCTCGGAGAGTACATATCCCTTCGGGCTTTCGATTTCACAGATTATCCAAGTTCCATACGGCACTTTGGCAAAAGAAAAACTACCATCATCTTTTGATGTGGTAGCTGCAATCGCATTTTCCTTTGTAAACTCGGTAGTTCCTGTCTTAAAGATACCGATAACTGCACCGCCCAGAGCTTTTCCATCCTCATCAGATTTCTTACCGCTTACAGAGCCGTAAATAATGTCATTTGTGATAGCTTCGCCCTCGTTGGCTGTAATGCGGACAGTTTCGGTATCCTGTCCTGCGTATTCAAAAATAACAGGGTATTTTGCATCGCTGACAATATATGCGGAGTTGGTCGAGATTTCCTGCACATAATAGCTGCCCATCGGCAGGTCGCTGATAGCTTTCCCGTGACCGCTTTCATCAAGGGAAATGACCTCAATCAGACCGTCCGCAGGAATGGTCTTTCCATCTGCGGCTGTGAGTTCCTCCGCCGCATACAAGCCAAAGGTCACATCAAAGATTTCTCCATTCTTGCCAATGCCGTAGGCTTCATCAATGGCAAGGCTCTTGATGAGGTCGATTTCAACACGCTGTCTTTCATTATAGAAAGAAGTAGCCGTTTCCGTTACATCAACATTCTGTCCTGCATACACAAGCTCAACAGAATGGACTTCCTCATTCAGCACCATTCCATACGGAGCTGTGATTTCCTTAACCTCATATTTTCCGAGATACAATTCTTTGGATTTTGCTGTACCGTCCTTTCCTGTCGTAACGGTATCCACAACCTCGCCCTTTTTGGCTCTGACCGTTCCGTCCAGAGTGACAATATCCTCGGCTGCGGTAATCTCATAGACTGCACCCTCAAGACCTCTGACAGAGAAAATCGGCTGATACAATCCCTTATCGCCTGCCACGGAGCTGAATACCTCGCCAGACTTTTCTACTGTAATTGTACCTTTCTGTGCCATATTGGAGCGTACTACCTCAATAACGGTAATGCCGCTTTCTTCCTCGGAATTTTCCTGCACCACATCAAAATAAACAGGCTCGGAATTTAAGACATACCCATACGGGGCTTGTACTTCCACAAGGGAATAGCCTTTGCCGTATTCCAATGTCTGCGGTGTGATAAGGTCGCCGTCTGCCGTAGTATAGAAGGTGTCAATGGTCGTCACTTCGGGATAAGTGAAAGTCATAGTCACAAGGTTTCCATTTGGGTCGTAAATCTGGAAGCCTGCACCTGCATACGGGATTGTATTGCCTGTTTCTGCATCTTTCTTTACGATTTTGATATAGCTCTCAAAGTTAGCGTTGTTGATAAGGTAGCGGTAGGTCTGACCGTCCTTGCTGATAAACACATCAAAATCTTTCATCAGTTCACGTCCCTCCCAACCAGAGGTCTGACGGACGGTATAAATGCCATACGGCATATCCTTTGTCTGGGCAAAACCGTTCTCGTCACATGTCAGCACATCACGCTCGGTTTCCTTTGCATTTTCATAGCTGCCTGCGGATTTGAGGAACACTTCAAATACCGCACCTTCTTCGGGTGTTTCAATCTGGGTTTCCCCGTTATCCGTATGCTTGATGAGTGCGATATTGCCTTTGATGACCTGTTCATTCACATCGTTTGCGGTACTGTTCAGCTCTACCGTGTATAGCTCTGGTTCTGCACCTACCTTGTGGATTGCGGTATCCAGAAGATACCCCTCGGACGGGCTGATTTCACGGACAGTCCAATCATTATCACAGATATAATACTTGGTCGTAAACTGACCGTTTTCATCAGTCGTGTAGGTGTCAATCAGTTCCTCACCCTTATAAATGCCGTAAACCGCACCCGCAAGAGAAGCGTCGCCCTGCGGAGAACCTGTTTCTGCATCGGTCTTTGTCACAGTCACTTGGAATTTCTTCAATACATTGTCGAAGCTGCGTTTTGTGACCTTGTTCCATTCAATCGGAGCTGTCTGGGAAGCAGGAACGACATAGCGGACTGCGGTATCCACTTCCTCAACCACATACGGGGTATCGCCGCTGATAAGGACATTTTCAAACTTAGCCAGACCGTTTTTATCAGTCACGGCATACTCGTCAACAGGCAAGCCGCTTAAAGATGTGCCGTAAAGGTGGAATTTCATTCCCTCCACCAGATTGTCCTCGGAAGTCTTGACGATTTCCAGACTGCCACGCTTCAAAGTATTGCTGAAGGTCACAGTAGAGGTTTTTCCTCCAATAAGGGTCACGGTCTGGGTTTTCTGCGGCTCATAACGGTCAATGGACTGTTCTGTGACGGTATAAGTGCCAGGGAATAATCCCTCCACGGAGACAGAGCCGTCCTTTCCTGTCTTAACTGTCTTATTGAAGTTATCACCTTTGATTGTAAAAGAGATGCCCTCCACAACTCCGTCCTCCGAAGTCTTTTTGAGGGCAATCGTGCCTGTCGGCGTTTCGATATTGATATATGCAGACACGGTATCAGCATTCTCCACACCTGTTACCAAATCCTGCAAGTTCGGGTCGCCATAGGCAATGAGCTTTGCACTGCTGCTGACAGTCGGCACATTGTTCCTCTTTGCCGTAATGCGGACAGAACCGCTGATAGCTACGGTGGAGCTGATTGTCAGCTTATTTCCAGACTTCGATACACTCACATTGCTGTCAGAGCTTGAAAAGCTGTAATCGGAAAGGACGCCGTTGCTGTCCGTCAATGTGATGCTGTACTTTCCGTCCTTGTAGGCAAGCTCCTTTGTGATGTCATTCTTACCGCCCGACATAAAGCTCGGAATGGTGTTATGCTCACGCAGCATTGCAACAATCTGGTCATACACTGCCCTTGCTCCGCTGTTGGCATAATTTGAACCGAAGTGCAGGCTGTAAACGGTAGTGCTTGTCTGGTTATATGAGCCTGTGGCTTCACGGCAGCCTGTGACAAACTCCCATACGAGGGTCTGCGTGGCAAGCCATTTTTCATCATCACTTCCCGACAGATTATTTCGGTTGCCCTGATACCCATAGAGCAGGGCAAGCCCAACCGCCTTTTTCTGATTGGCTGAAAGGGCGTTCCAAGTATCAGAGGAAGCCTTTTTCAAGGTGTTTCCTGTTTTCAGCGGTACTCCCGGCTGAATACAAAACGCATTCTCTCCGTCCACAAACATACGGTACTTGTAATTTCCCGTTCCGCCTGCGGTATAGCCGCCGATATTCGCACTGGAATTGTACCTCATCGCATTACCGTTGCTGTCATAGGTGTGGGAAAAGGAAATCGTCCCGATGTCACCCGCAGCAAACGCCGTCGCAGGCATTATGGATAATGCCGTGACCGCAGCCATTACAAAAGCCGCAGCCTTTTTGAACAATTTAGGGATTTTCATAGTTACCTCCTGTAATTTGGATTGAATACTTTGCCTTACTGACCGAAAAAGCTGCCCGTTATGGACAGCTTAAAGTATTTCTTTTCTCGGATAGTTACTGGCAGTAGTTAGGGGGTGAGGTGTGGAGAGGGGGAAGCCGAAATAATGGCTATCCACTCAAATGGGCAGACCTCGCCCTCGATGTGTGGCTATCTCTCGTGAGCCTTGTTCCGCTGTAAGTGTCGGTTATAAAACTCCAACGCCTTGACAACAAAATCCGTTTCCTGCCCTCTGGGAACAGTCTTGGGAATGAGCTTGGTTATCCTCTCGTCACGGAAAGCAGGTTTTTCCTTCTGGTTGGGCTTTTCTTCCTCCATAATGGACTGGATAACCTCGGAAGTGAGCTTACCGTCTTGGTTAAACTTCTTCATTTTAATAGCCTGTGCCAATGACGGGGTAGCATCGTTGTACTCCATTGCTTCAAGCAGGGTGTATTGCTGTTCCTCGGTCAGATAGGAAATTTCAACCGCAGGACGGAAAGCAATCTGTCGTTCATCTACCATTTGCAGGATTTCGGGTACAAGCTCCGTTAGACGGATATAGCGGAAGATTTGATTTTTGCTTTCACCGACTTTTTCGGCAAGTTCATCACTTGAAGTTGCAAACTCAGAATTATTACCCACTGGGGAATAATTTTCTTTTGCGGGTCTGCCTGCCTGTCGTTTCATAGCTTCTAACCGCATTTTATACGCAAAGGCTTTTTCACTTGGTAGAATAACGGAGCGTTGGAGATTACTTTCCACCATCACAATAATGGCTTCGTCACGGGTAAGCTCTTTAACCTCGCATTTCAGCGTTTCAAGCCCCGCAAGTTCACAAGCCTTTTTTCGCCTGTGACCGCTGATAAGCTCATACCGTCCGTCCTCTTTTAAGCGAACTGTCGCAGGGGTCATTACACCGTTTCGCTTGATACTCTCGACAAGCTGTTCCATATCCTCGTCCATTAAAACCTTGAACGGGTGGTCTGGAAACTCGTCAATCTCCGATATGGGAATATCCCTTATCTTAGAGAGCTTTGCTTCCTCACGGCTTTCGTCCGTTTGGAAAAGGTCATCGTATGCGGTCAGCTCGATTTTGGTTTCTCTGCTTCTCGCCAATCTCTGCCACCTCCTTTCCTAACTGCTCATAGGCTACGGCAACCTTGCCGCTTTTGTCGTAAGCAAAAATACTTTTGCCTTCTGCGGTAGCTTCCACCGCACGGATAGAATGTGGTATCTCGGTATCAAACACCTTGATTTTCTGACCATATGCACTTTTAACAGTTGCCGTAATTTCCTTAGAAATGTTGGTACGGGGCATTACCATAGTCATTAAGATACCGTCTATCCGCAGCTTTGGGTTGATTTGCCGCTTGACCCTTGATACGGAGCGAAGCAAAAGCTCCAGACCTTTAGCCGAGAGATAGTGGGGCTGTGTCGGGATAATTACACTGTCAGCCGCCGCCAGAGCATTGATGGTTATCATGCCTAAGCTCGGCATACAATCAATAAGCACATAATCGTAATTCTTTTTAACCTCATTGACATAGGTTTTCAGCACACGCTCACGGCTCATTGCATTGATTAGCCTTACCTCAAAGCCCGACAGCTCAATGTTTGACGGAAGTAGGTCAACGCCCTCGCTGTGGTGGATAATACCCTGTGAAACATCAAGTGTTTTATCGTCTATGATGTTCTGCATCACAGTAGAGAGCGTTATGGGAATATCGTCTGGTCTGTTATAACCCAGAGCCATCGTGAGATTTGCCTGTGCATCGGCATCAATCAGCAGGACTTTTTTACCCTGCTGCACCAGACTTACACCCAGATTGACCGCTGTGGTTGTTTTTCCGACACCGCCTTTCTGGTTAGTCAGAGCAATCACTTTGCAATTTGACATAGATGCGTCCTCCTTTCACATAGATTTAGCCACTTTGTCAAGGTGGCTATGTAAACAGTACCAGAGAACGCAAAAAAGCCGCCTACTCTTAAAATCAATAAGAATAAGCGGCTTTGAAATTTGCCCTAGACATATTCAATTTTCATTCTCTTGGTCGGTGCATTTATGACCTTAAAAACAAGCTCATCAACACAATCCGTATATCTGCCTTGCTGAATGAGCTGATTTTTTAACTCTACAAGGCTATGTATCAAAAGTTTTCTTTCGTGGCTATCCAAATACAGATGATTAAATTTCTCTCTCATAAGCACACCTCCACTTCTTTAGCTTCATTATATTGGAAAGCAGGGGAAAGGACAAATCTGCAAAAAGGGACAAAAATAAGCGTACCACTATTTCTAATGATACGCCTATCCTCATTAAATCACTTCAAAATGCTTCAACGCATCCTTTATCGCTTCCACCTTCTCTGCTGTCGGATGCTTCCTTGGTTGTTTCAATTCTTCTACCGCATTAGGAGCATCATACATTGGCAAGCCTAAATCTCTCTTTACCTCTGCGATATATGCGGTATGTACCTTGAAGCCATATTTAGCTTCTATGTACTCCTTTATCATTTTGTAGGTCACTCGTTCCTTGGGCTTGTATTCTTCGGCTCTTTTAGCGATATTATCAAGCGGAACTTTTCCCTCACCCTCGCCAAACTCAACTTTTACGTTGATATGTCCGTCTGGCTTTTTGTGGGAAAGCAGTACTACCGTCTCCACGTGCGGTGTCTGCGGGAACATATCCACGGCCAGCGCCTGCGTGAGCGCATAGCCGCGCTGCGTGAGCAGCTTTACGTCGCGCGCAAGCGTGCCCGGATCACAGGAGACGTAGACGATCCGCGGCGGCCGCATGGACACCATCGCGTCAATGGCCTCCGGGTACATACCTTTGCGCGGGGGATCGACCACAATGCAGTCCGGCCGGATACCGCGCTGCGCGAGCTCTGCTGCTGCAGCACCGGCATCCGCACAGAGAAACTCTACGTTTTCCATGCGGTTTCTCTCTGCATTCCGGCGCGCATTCTCGATTGCCTCCGGCACGATCTCCGCACCGATGACGTTCGCAGCCTTTCGCGCCAGACACAGGCTGATCGTCCCAGCGCCGCAGTACAGGTCGAGCACACGGTCAGAGGGCGCATTGACGGCATACTCCACCGCGCGCTCATACAGCCGCTCGGCCTGCACGGGATTGACCTGATAAAACGCCTGCGGCGAGAGCGTGAACGTCAGCCCGCAGAGCTGGTCGGTCAGCTCCGGTGACCCCCAGAGTGTATAAAAATCTCCGGCGAGCACGACGTTGCCCTTTTGCTTGTTGATATCGAGCACGATGCCGGTCAGCTCCGGGCAATGCTCACGCAGGTATGCAACAAGTTCCTCCGTCTTCGCGCCGAAGCCGCGCGCAGAGACGATGCAAAGCACGGCGTCGGGCGTATGCATGGCGCAGCGTGTGAACAGGTGGCGCACCATACCGCGCCCGGTCTGCTCATCATAGGGGGCGATGCCGCGCAGATTCATCCAGTCGCAGACCGCCTGCGCCGCCTTGTCCGCAAGCGGGAGTTGGAGCAGGCACTGTTCGACCGGCGTGACATCATGGCTGGATGCGCGATAAAAGCCCTTGACCACGCGGCCGTCTTTCATACCGACGGCGTAAATCGCCTTATTCCGGTAGCAGAGCGGGTACTCCATGCCGATAATATCCTGCACCGGCGTCGAAACGCCGCCGATGCGTGTGAGCGCATCGTTGACACGCGCGCGCTTCATGCGCAGCTGTTCGCCGTAATCCATGTGCTGCAGGCTGCAGCCACCGCAGGTGCGGTAAACAGGGCAGGGCGGCTCTGTGCGCGCAGCGGCAGGGGACAGGCACTGCTCCGCCTTGCCGTAAACGGCGGCCGCCGTGACCTTGAGGATGCGCACCTGCCACGTCTCGCCGACAAGCGCGCCCTTAACAAACACGGCGCGCCCGGCGATGTGACACACACCGGCGCCCTCGGACGTGTACCCGGTGATCTCGGCGGTATGCAGTTGGTTTTTTGCAAGCTGCTCCATGGCTTTATTCCGTTTCTTGACCGGAGATGTGCATATACTCGTCATACGTGCAGCGGCGGTCAATGATGCCGTCGGGTGTGATCTCAATGATGCGGTTGGCGACTGTCTGCGTGAGCTGGTGGTCGTGGCTGGTAAAGATAATGTTATACGGGAAAGCGTCCATACCGTTGTTGAGCGCCGCGATGCTCTCAAGGTCAAGATGGTTTGTCGGCTGGTCAAAGACGAGGAAGTTCGCGCCCGAGAGCATCATCTTCGAGATCATGCAGCGTACCTTCTCGCCGCCGGAGAGGACCTTGACCTGCTTGTACACATCGTCACCGGAAAAGAGCATACGGCCGAGGAACGTGCGCAGGTAGCTCTCGCGCTTATCTGCGGAGAACTGGCGCATCCAGTCGATGAGGTCGTAGTCGCAGTTTTCAAAATAGCTGTTGTGATCCTTGGGGAAGTAGGCCTGCGTGGTCGAAACGCCCCACTTGACCGTTCCCTCATCCGGTTCTTCGTCGCCCATGAGGATCTTGAAGAGCATCGTTACGGCGAGCTCATTCTTGCCGAGAATGGCGATCTTGTCCTCCTTGCCGACGATGAAGCTCACGTGGTTGAGCAGCTTTTCACCGTCGACGGTCTTGCTGATATCCGTCACGAACAGGCGATCCTTGCCCGGCTCACGCTCGGCCTTGAAGCCGACCCACGGATAGCGGCGGCTGGAGGCGGGCATATCCTCAACGGCGATCTTCTCGAGCAGCTTGCGGCGGGACGTTGCCTGACGGGACTTGGACTTGTTGGCGGAGAACCGTGCGATGAACGCCTGCAGCTCCTGGATCTTCTGTTCGGCGCGCTTGTTCTGATCCTTGACGAGCTTCTGCATGAGCTGGCTCGACTCGTACCAGAAGTCATAGTTGCCGACATACATTTTGATCTTGCCGTAGTCGATATCGACGATGTGCGTGCAGACGTTATTGAGGAAGTAACGGTCATGCGATACGACGAGCACGGTGCCGTCGTAATCCATCAGGAAATCCTCCAGCCAGACGACGCTCGCAAGGTCGAGGTTGTTCGTCGGCTCGTCGAGCAGGATGATGTCCGGGTGGCCGAAGAGCGCCTGCGCAAGCAGGACCTTCACCTTCAGGCGCGGATCCATGTCGGACATCATGGTCTCATGAAACTCTGGCGAGACGCCCGGTCCCTGCAGGATGCGCGAGGCGTCAGACTCCGCCTCCCAGCCGCCGAGATCCGCAAATTCCTCCTCAAGCTCGGAAGCGCGGATGCCGTCCTCGTCCGTCATCTCGTCCTTGGCGTAGATGGCGTCCTTTTCCTTGCCGCAGTCATACAGGCGCTGATTGCCCATGATCACCGTATCCATGACGGTGTAGGCGTCATGCATCGTCTGATCCTGCTTGAGCACGGACATTCGCGCCTTGGGATCGATATGCACGCCGCCGGAGCTCGGCTCGAGCTGACCGGAGAGGATCTTCAGGAATGTGGATTTTCCGGCGCCGTTTGCGCCGATGATGCCGTAGCAGTTGCCTGGGGTGAACTGCAGGTTTACCTTGGAAAACAGCGGTGCGCCGCTGTACTGCAGCGAGAGGTCATCAACAGTGATCATTTGGGAAACTCCTTCGTTACGTTCGAAATATAGATAATAAATTAGTATAGCATACTTTGGACTGTTTGAACAGCAGATTTACACACGAACAGAGCCGGCGATGATCACCGGCTCTGCTGATCTTTATTTTGCAAGCACTTTTTTCAGCCGTGCATAGCGGGGGAGACCGTTTTCCACAGGGATCTCAGGCACGCCCTGAATGAGCGGCAGGGCATAGTCAATAAAATCCTGCGTGACATTGTTGCCCTCCGGGATGATCCATTTGACCGGCACTTTCTTCTCGTAGTTTGCGACGTCGGCCAGCGGAATAAGCTCCATGCGGCAGGTATATTTGCCGTCGACCATTTCACGCATGAGGGCGACCATCTTGCCGGTTTCACCGGCGATGGCAGCCTCAACCGCCGTTTTACCGGCAGCAAATGCCTCGTCAATATCGGTCTGAGACGCCAGATGCGCACCGGCGCGCTGCAGCAGCGAGAGTTCGATGCCGCGGACCTTTGCGTGCTCGCGCTCTTTGAGTGCCTGTGCCAGACGTGCAGCCAGACCACCGAGCTGCGCGTGGCCGAATCCGTCTGTTGCGGAGGCCTTCGCCTCGGACACGAACGAGCCGTCGGCATAGTGGATGCCCTCGGAGACAGCAATCAGCACGCTGTTCTTCTGCTCATAAACACGATGCACATCGGCAAAGAACCGCTCCATATCAAAGTCCACCTCCGGCAGGTAGACCAGATCGGGTCCGGAACCGCAGTATGTCGCCAGTGCAGCGCTGCCGGCCAGCCAACCGGCATGACGCCCCATGATCTCGATGACCGTGATCGTACCGTTATCATACACGCGGCAGTCCTTGGAGACCTCCATGCACGAGGTCGCTATGTACTTGGCGGCGCTGGCATAGCCGGGGCAGTGGTCAGTGCCGAAGAGATCGTTGTCGATCGTCTTGGGTACGCCCATCACGCGGCACTCCCAATCGTGCGCCTGCATATAGCGGCTGATCTTATTACAGGTGTCCATGGAGTCATTGCCGCCGTTATAGAAGAAGTAGCGCACGTCGTATTTCTGAAAGATCTCCAGAATGCGCCGATAATCCGTGTCGTCCGCTTCCGGGTCAGCCATCTTGTAACGGCAGGAGCCCAATTCCGACGACGGTGTGTGCAGCAGCAGACGGAGCTCATCCGGATCCTCCTGACAGATGTCATACAGACGGTCATCCAGAACCCCGCGGATACCGTGCGCCGCGCCGTAAACATTGGTGATGGCATCCGATTCCAATGCGGTCTTGAGCACGCCGTAAGCGCTGGCGTTGATGACAGCAGTCGGCCCACCGGACTGCCCAAAGATACACGCACCCTTCAATACACCGGACATAGCTTACCTCCACAAATTCACAAAATTGATAGATTTTAAGGGAACATTGAATTCTGCTATTGATATTATCTCGAAACATGTGTAAAATGAATTGAACCCCTTATCGGGGGCATTCATTTTATCACCGTTTCTTATATTATATGAAAGAGAGTTGACTTGTCAATGTCGATTGTTACTTCTCAGGAAATGTTTGCAAAAGCGTATGCCGGCGGTTACGCCATCGGTGCGTTCAATGTGAACAACATGGAGATCATTCAGGGTATCACCGAGGCTGCAAAGGAGTGCAACGCTCCGGTGATCCTGCAGGTGTCCTCCGGTGCACGCAAATACGCCAACCGCACGTATCTGGTCAAGCTTGTGGAGGCTGCCGTGATCGAGACCGGCCTGCCGATCTGTCTGCATCTGGATCATGGCGATTCGTTCGAGCTGTGCAAGTCCTGCGTGGATGACGGATTTTCGTCCGTCATGATCGATGCCTCGTCCAAACCGTTTGAAGAGAATATTGCGTTGACGCGTCAGGTCGTGGAATATGCACACGCGCATGGTGTCGTTGTCGAAGCGGAGCTTGGCACGCTGGCCGGTATTGAAGATGATGTGAAGGTCAAGGCTGAGGACTCGTCCTACACGCGCCCGGAGGATGTGCAGGAGTTCGTTGAACGCACCGGCTGCGATTCGTTGGCCATCGCCATTGGCACGAGCCACGGTGCTTATAAGTTCAAACCCGGAACGAAGCCGCAGCTGCGCTTTGACATTCTGGAGGAAGTCTCCGAGCGTCTGCCTGGCTTCCCGATCGTGCTGCACGGCTCGTCTTCCGTGCCGCAGGAATATGTGCAGATGATCAACGAATTCGGCGGCAATATGCCCGGTGCGATCGGCGTGCCGGAGGATCAGCTGCGTCAGGCCGCGCGCTTGTCCGTATGCAAGATCAACATTGACTCTGACCTGCGTCTGGCCATGACCGGAACGGTGCGCAAGTATCTGGCTGAGCATCCGTCGGAATTCGACCCCAGAAAGTACCTCGGCCCTGCACGCGAGAATATCAAGCAGCTTGTCAAGCATAAGATCATCGACGTGCTCGGCTGCGATGGGAAAGCCTGAGCTCTCGCATACTGCTCCGTCTGAACAAGGGGGATACCCATGAATTTTCAGGAACTTCTGACACGCCTGTCCGCGAGCTGCTTTGCTGCGGATCGGCCGGAGTATGATTGGAAAACGCTGCGCCTGTTTCCGGAAACGGGGCTGAGCCTTGTGCTGATCGCGCGGCTCTTTGCGGCGCTCGTCCTGTGCGTGATCGGTGCGCTTTTGCACAGCACGGCACTGCGCTACGTGCTTTTGATTTTGTCCGTGCTCATCTGCGGCTATGACTATCTCGCTGCCGCGCTCTCATGTATCCTTGCGCGGCAGACGTTTCGGCCGGCAGTGCTCATCATCGTGTGCACGATCGGCACACTGGCAGTCGGACAGCCGGTGGATGCTGCTGTTTTCCTGCTTGTATACCGGCTTGTGACGATTCTGATCGCGGTCGTGACGCAGCACGCGCAGAAGACATTGAAAGATGCAGTTGGTGGAGAAATCCACTCTAATGCAGAGTTCCCCGCGCCGAAATGGATTGGCTATCTCGCACCGGCGGGGCTCTGCATTGCGATTTTGGTTGCCGTGCTTGAGAGTGTGCTCAAGGTAGCGACTGTTTCTCAGGCAATTCACGCTGCAATGATCGTGCTGTTTCTGTCTACGCCGTGCGCGCTGCTTGTTTCTGTGCCGCTCGTGTGGTACAGTGCCGTCAACGGTGCATATCGCTGCAATGTGCTGTTTCGCAGTTGCCGCAGTATGCGCGCGCTCAATGCCGTGCGCGCAGTCGCGGTCGACGAAGGGGAGGTGGACAATCAACTCCCGAAGGTAGTCAGTGTAAAGTCAGATCAGCTGACGCCGGATGCGCTGCTGCAGCTGGCTGCCAATGCCGAATCCTGCTCCAGCAGCCGCACGGCGCGCGCCATCTGCGCCGCTTATACCGGTCCGATCCGCAGTGAGTATTTCTCCAATGCGGTGGACATTCCCGAGAGCGGGGTGGAAGTATATATTGAATCGACTCGCGTCTGCGTCGGTACGCGTGAACTGATGATTCTCAAGGGGGTGGACATCCCTGATGCAGACCTCTCGGACGGATATGTGGTCTATGTATCCGTTGGAGAACAGTATGCCGGCAAAATCCTGCTGCAGGAAGTCGTGCAGTCGGATGTCAAGCCTGCGCTCAAGGAGCTGCGCGCGCTCGGCGTGCACACCATCACGCTCTTCAGCAATGCCAGCAATGACTCCGTATCCGAAAACGCGAAGGAGCTTCAGGCGGATCATCTCCACTGCAAATGCAGCAGTGAAGAAAAAGAGCGGCTTCTTACGCAGCAGGTGGAAAAGCTGGATGACGGGGAACTGCTGCTTTACTATGACCGTCGCTGTACGACGCATCCGGAACATTCGGGCGCTGACCTCGACGTCTGTGTCATCCCGGAGGAAAGCGAGGAACGGTTTGACGCTGATGTCCTGCTCACGAGCCAAGACCCGTACTTGCTGCCGGAAGCGATCGAGACTGCCGGTTGGGTCGAGGGTATTTGCCGCGAGCATCTGGTGATTGGTGCTGCAGTGAAGGTACTGCTTCTGGTGTTGGCGGAGCTTGGCTACTGTACGCTCTGGTTTGCCGCCGTTTTGGACGGTGCGGCCGTGCTCGGTACACTGCTGATGGCGATCCGTGCATTCGGTTTTGACAAGCAGCACCACCGTGTTCGCGACTATTTGCCGAAGATCAAGTCAGAATAAAACGCAAAATCTCCGATCCCACGCTCAGGGATCGGAGATTTTTTCTGCCGAATTCTCGTCCGGAGAGAATTCTCCAAGCGGATTTGCCGCAGCTGCCGTGCGCAGCTGGTCGTTATCCACGTGGGTATAGATCTGCGTTGTATTCAGATGCTCATGCCCGAGCACCTCTTGCAGCGTGCGCACGTCAACGCCATTTTGCAGCATGAGTGTTGCCGCTGTGTGCCGCAGTTTATGCGTGGAATACTGACTGGCGTCCAGACCCGCGCGCGTCAGGTTTTTCTTGACCATGACCTGCACAGAGTCACAGCTGATGCGCGTGCGCCGGTTGGAGAGGAACATCGCCGTCGTGCGCGGCGGCGCGATCTCTTTGCGGACCGCCAAATAGCGGTCGAGCGCCTCGCGGCAGGCATCATTGAGATAGACCACGCGCTCCTTGCTGCCTTTGCCGAGGATGCGCAGACTGTCGCCGTGATCGTCCTGCAGATTCAGACCGACAAGTTCCGAAATACGCAGCCCGCAGTTGAGAAAAATACACAGGATACAATAATCTCGCTCCTTATTTTTCCCGTCCACCACGGACAGAAGCCGTTTGCTCTCGTCCAGTGTGAGATAGTGGGGGAGCGTCTTGGGGATCTTGGGGGAGTCGAGATCCTGCACGGGGTTTTCCTCCAGCAGCTTTGCCTTCATCGTCAGGTATTTGAAGAAGCTGCGGATCGCAGCGATCTTGCGTGCACGGGAGTTTGCGCTCAGACCATATTCCGATTCGTGTGTGTTGGACTGCTTGATGCGGTCACGCGACAGATAAGCTAGGAAATTATAAACTTCGGTAAGTGTCACAGCGCGCAGAAATGCCACATCAATATCATAGATCGGAATCTCGTCCAGCTTCGCAGCGCGCGGCACGAGCCCACGTTCCAGCTTCAGAAACCGCAGGAACATCCGCAGATCGAGATAATACTGATCGGCGGTTGCCTTAGAATGACCGCAGATCGTTTCATGATAAGTCAAAAAGTCGCGCAGCACCTGCGGCGCATCCGTATAGTCCATATCTGCCACCTCGATTTCTGATATGAGCATACCAGAAGTGCGGGGCAGTGTCTATTGACGAAATCCACAAATAATTCGGCAAAATAAAAATTTTGCCGAATTTAGAGGAGGGGAAAACCGCCGAAAAGCCCGTTTCAGGCCTTCCGGCGGTTTTTGACAGTCCGATTGCTTTGCTCCATATATTCATTTATTCATTTTGCGATTTCGCCGCTTCACGCGCCGAATACAGCCCTGAGCGCCTCGCGGATGTTCTTGACCGGGATCGTCTCCAAACCGTTTTGCTTCTGCACATCGTCGCGCACATGCGCCGGAATGATGCAGCGCCGGAATCCCAGCCGTGCGATCTCCGACAGGCGCTGATTCAAATGACTCACCGAGCGGATTTCTCCGGACAGACCGACTTCGCCAACTGCTGCCAGATCACTGCCGACCGGCAGATCCTTATAGCTCGACGCGATCGCAAGGATGACCGCCAGATCCGTTGCCGGCTCGTCCAAACGCAGGCCGCCGACGACGTTGATGTATGCATCGCAGCTCGACAGCGAAAATCCCGCGCGCTTTTCCAGCACAGCCAGCAGCAACATCGCGCGGTTGTAGTCGATGCCATTGGCGTTGCGCCGCGCGCCGCTGTAGCCAGACGGCGTGATCAGCGCCTGCACCTCTGCAAGCACCGTACGTGAACCTTCCATGACGCCGACAACGCACGTGCCCGGTGTATTGCTCGGCCGTCCGGATAGTAACATTTCAGACGGATTTGTTACCTCTCGAAGCCCGAAATCTTCCATTTCAAAGACACCGATCTCGTTTGTTGACCCGAATCTGTTTTTGGCCGCACGCAGGATGCGATATGCAGTACTCTGGTCGCCCTCAAAGTACAGAACGCAGTCGACCATGTGCTCGAGCACCTTCGGTCCTGCGATGCTGCCCTCCTTGTTGATGTGGCCGACCACAAACGCCGTGTAGCCGCTGTCCTTGGCCGAACGCATGATGCGCATCGTGCACTCGCGCACCTGACTGATGCTGCCGGGCGTTGATGCCGTTTCTGCGTCGTACATGGTCTGAATGGAGTCGACGATCAGCACAGTCGGCTGCAGATCGTCGATCGTGGCCAAAACCGTGTTCAAGTCGGTCTCAGCCAGCACATAGATGCTGCCATGGTCGACGCCGAGGCGCTGCGCGCGCATTTTCAGCTGACGCTGGCTCTCCTCACCGGAGACATAGAGAATCGTCTCGCGCTCGCTGATGCGGCCACAGAGCTGCAGCAGCAGCGTGGATTTGCCAATGCCGGGCGCGCCGCCGACCAGAACCAGTGACCCGCGCACGGCACCGCCGCCGAGCACGCGGTCAAATTCACCGATGCCTGTAGAAAACCGCAGTTCCTCCTCGGCATCCAGTTCCGAGATCAACTTGGGCTGCGCGATGCGCTTGGCGCGCGTGCCGAGCGCAGTCTTGGGTTCTTTCGGTGCTTCCACAAGCGTGTTCCACGCGCCGCACGCCGGGCACTGCCCCATCCATTTTGCCGTCTCGTTGCCGCATTCCGAGCAATAAAAGACGGTTTTCGCACTTGATTTTGCTTTCATGTGATCATTCCTGTTTGCGGCAGAGACTGCCGGTATTGTAAGTAAGACGCAATGATAACGGTCGCAAGCTTCGCCTGATAATCAGCGTCCTTGAGCTTTGCACATTCCGAAGCATTTGACAGAAAGCCGCACTCGACCAAAACGGCCGGGCACTGCACTGCGTGCATGAGATAGATCTTCTCCGAGATCGGCGCCGCAACGCGCCGGTTTTGCGGGTCAAGATACGTGACCAGATTGTCGTGCATTTGTATCCCGAGCGTGTCGCTTCCGGTGCTCGCCGCGTACAGCACCTGCGCACCGGATGGTTTTCTGTCCGGATAGCAGTTCTGGTGGATGCTGATAAGCACGGCATTGTCCGTCGCGTGCACCAGCTCGGCGCGTTGATGCTGGTCAGCTTTTTTCCGCTGTGCGACTGTGGCAGCGTCATCCGGGTATGTGATCTGCGCGCTCTCGCGCGTCATGACGACCCTGACACCCGTTAGCTCCGCGATGGCGCGTGCACGCAGCGCGATTTGCAGATTGATGTCCGCCTCTACGGTCCCATCCGGGGCTACTGCCCCGCCGTCTTCTCCGCCGTGACCGGCGTCGAGGATCAGAACCTGTGTTTGCTCATGCCAGTTTGCGGCTGCCTCCGCCTGTCGGAGCTGCCAGTCAGCTGCAAACCAGCCACCAAACACCACAATTGAGGCCAGCAGTATGACCAGTAACCGATGATACAACATTTTCGTCACGGCGCTCCCCCCCTCCTGACAGAATATGCAGCGTGGACGGGGGCGTATGACACGCTCTCAGAATACCATTTTGCGGCCTTTGCGTCAACCGCGCATAAGAAAAGAGACGCACGGAGCGCCGTGCGTCTCAAAAAAACATTTTTACTGAAGCCGGTTCAAAAATGCCTCCAGACGGTCCATACCGGTCATGATGTTCTCGGTCGAGATTGCATAGCTCAGGCGCATGAAGTTCGGCACGCCGAAGCCGATACCGGGCACGACTGCGACCAGAGACTTCTCCAGCAGCAGCTTTGCAAAATCGTCGCCGTTGCGGATGGTCTGACCGTCGATCTGCTTTCCGATGGTCTTCTCGAGATTCACCATGACATAGAACGCGCCGCTCGGCTTCAGGCAGCTCACGTAGGGCATCGCATTGATGCGGCTGACGATCAGATCACGGCGCTGCTCGAACACCTGCCGCATCTGCTCCAACTCATCCTGTGGGCCGGTGAGCGCCTCAATGGCCGCGCACTGACACATTGTGCCCGGTGCGCCGGTCGAGTGGCTGAGATAATTGGCCATAGCCTTTGCGATCGGCGCTGCACACAACGCATAGCCGATGCGCCAGCCGGTCATGGCGTAGGTCTTGGAGACGCCGTTGATGAGGATGGTGTGCTCCTTGATCTCCTTGCCAAGCGCCGGAACGCTTGTGAATGCAGCACCGTCATAGATGAGCTTATCGTAAATCTCGTCCGAGATGATGTACAGATCGTGCTTGACGCAGACGTCCGCGACTGCCTTGAGCGCTTCTTTCGAATAGACAGCACCGGTCGGATTCGAGGGGTTATTGAGGATGATGGCCTTGGTCTTGTCCGTGATGGCCGCCTCGAGCTGCTCCGGCGCGAGCTGGAACCCCTGCTCCTCGCTGACGTCAACAACGACCGGCACACCGCCAAACAGACGCACCATTTCATAGTAGCTGACCCAGTACGGGGACGGCACGATCACCTCATCGCCCGGGTCGACCAGCGCAGCCAGCGCGATGTAGACCATGTGCTTTGCACCGCTGGCGACAACCGCCTGCGTCGGTTCATATTCCAGACCGTAATCCGCCTTCACGCGGTCGCAAATCGCCTGACGCAGCTCGATCATACCGGCTGCGGGCGTATATCTCGTTTTTCCGTCACAGATTGCGCGAACACCCGCATAGCTGATGCGGTCGGGTGTGGCAAAGTCGGGCTCGCCGGCGCCAAAGCCGATGACGTCCTTCCCTTCTGCTTTCATCTTCTTCGCCAGCGCGCTGACAGCCAGCGTCGCGGACGGGCTCACTCCGGCGGCAATTTTGGACAGTGGCTTCATAGACATACCTCATTTTCATAAATTCATGTCCGTAGTTTACCACAACATTGTGAAGAAAACAACGCAAACCTTATACAAAACACCAGCGTGAATCTACGTCATTTTTGCCGGATTGAGAAAAAATCTACCGCACTGTCTGCCGATATACATAAAGATACTGCGAATGCTGCCCGCCGTGCTGTAAGCGCTGCGGCGCAGCGTGATGCAGCAGACAACGATAATGATCTGTGGTTGTGTGCTGACGGTTGTACGCATCATAGTGACCGCTTATCCGTCTTTCTGCTGGCGGTGCAAAAGCACTGCCAGCAATCGTAGACACGTAAATGCTAAATAGTAATTATTTATCTACTTTTATGCGCTTCAGTGCTGTTCGGTAATCATCAGTAAGTTGTTTCTCCAGTTTTCATCCTCTAATGCATTGGCACATTTAAGACAAGCCGCATATGAACACTCAAAATACGGATCACTCACCAGTCCTTTCAGTCTTTCAAGTATACAGAACGCGCCTGGCCAATTCATGTCTTGCAGCCACATCATTAATTCAGTCAAGTATGGAGATAGTTCCTCATTCGATCTTGCAGATAGAATTTTTGCGCAATTCCCCCAAACATTTTTCCCATAGCAGTAATTATTAGGTTGCAAAAAGACGTTTAGACATTTTACCCTTTTCGCCAACTCAATGCCCTGTGTTTGTTGCTCTGTGCTATTATTCCAGTCAAGCAAGCTCATTATATAGTCAATACTAACCATCATTTAGCTCCATCCCATTTTATTACGACTGATTTTACCGCCTGTGTCCAAACCGAATTTGAACCGGCACTTATCCAGTCATCCATTGTTCCACCAACAGGTCTTACACTAACATGTGTTGCTCCATCGCGGACAGCATATACAACTCCAGTTGCATTTAATGCTTCTATTGTAGTCATAGCTGCGCCAAGCATTGGCACTGTAGAAAAAGACAAACCTGTATATCTATCTTTTGCCCTAGGAGTTAAATTTCCTGGGTTTGTACCGCCATATCTATAAATCACAGTAGAGGAGGGCGGTTCCACAATATCTTTTTCTTTTGAAACCGAGGTAGTTGGTGCTTTGGCGGCTTGATATATCCCATATCCTATTGCACCGGCAGTTAGCAATACGGCACCAACTATGCCAACAGCATCTCCAAAGGGGAGCGGACCATCAGCAATAGCCACTCCTCCACAGCCAGCATATACAGGTGACAAAGCCCATACTGCCTTTCCAATCTCATCCACCGCCGTTTTGAAAAAGCCTATAATTTCGCTTAAGAAGTGTCCCGATGGATCAATCCACATGATCGGGTTATTCTCACAATATGCGAACATATTGCAACTCAGAAAGCTCCCTGCATTCGTCGTAGCATATGCATCCGCATTGATAAACCGGCAGTTGGCGAAGTCGTAGTACCGGCTCTGGAGGTAGTAAAGGCGCGTTTCGCGGTCGTAATAGTAGCCGCAGTAACGCAGAGGGTTGATGTGCCCGATGAAGCTGGCGGAAGTGTTCTTCTTGCCGTCGTCATACACAAACTCGAGGGACTTCCACGACCACAGTTTACCATTGCATCAGCACAAATTCAAGAATAATCATGATTCCTGATTTCAAGACACAAATCCTGAAATCAAGGACAGGGACAACATAAACAGGCATCCGGCGCTTTGCCGAATGCCTGTTATAACAATTTGCTATTCTCAAAAAAAGCGTCTGCAAGCCGGTTCCCGGACACCAGACAGAGCTCCTGTCACAAAATAATACAGATCAGTGTTCCGCTGCCCTCATTGACCACACGCTGCAAAGTTTCCTGGAGCTTTCCGATCGCTTTCGTCGGCAGGCAGCTGAGCTTTTCCTCCACGCCCTCCTGTGCGATCGTGTAGATCGGCTTGCCGAAAATATTGGACTGCCAAAGCTGCTCGACATCGCCGTCAAACCCTTGCAGCAGGAAGCCGAGGATCTCGCTCGAGGCGTTTTCCCCGCCGATCTCCGGCGAGATCTCCGTCTCGATATTCGTCTGAAACATATGGATGGCCTTTGCGCTGGCTTTGAGCCGGACACCGTATCGGCCGCCCTTGCGGACAATCTCCGGCTCTGCGAGCTGCAGGTCACCGGGTGCGGGCGCAACGACACCGTAGCCCTTAGTGCGCACGTCGTTGAGTGCGCTGCGGATATGCTGATAGTCAGCCTGAATGCGCCCCATGTCCGCGAGGAAGGAGATAAGCTCTCCGTCGCTGTGCAGCGCAACGCCCGCCTGCTCACTGATCACATCATAGTAGAGCGCGCGCGGAAACGCGAGCACGTAGCAGACCGAACCGGTGTCCACGCCGATGCGCTCCACATCCGCCGACTCCAGCAGCGGGTCTTCCGAGAGCGTTTGCGCCGTGCGGCGCGCCTGGCGCAGGCAGCGCAGCGACGGCATCTGCTCACGCAGCCGAGCATAAAGCTGCTGCTTGACCGTATTGTCCGGCGGCAGGACATCCATCCACTCCGGCATACGAAAACAGGCTTCCGCGACAGGGAATTCATACAGGATCGTGCGCAGGATCTCCAGAACGTCCTGCTCTGTCAGTGTCTGACAGTTGACCGGCAGACAGGCGGCGTCATACTGCACGCTCAGGTCGGCAGCCAGCGATTGCGCACGTTCTCCCGCAGGGTCTGCCGTGTTGAGCAGGACGAGAAACGGCTTGCCGATATCGCGCAGCTCTGCGACAACACGCGCCTCCGCCGGTGCATAATCCTCCCGCGCAAGCTCGGTCACGCTGCCATCAGTCGTGACAACGATGCCGATCGTCGAGTGGTCGCGTATCACCTTCCGTGTCCCCTCCTCCGCCGCAACGCGCATGGGGACTTCGTGATCGTACCACGGGGTCGTGACGAGGCGCTCTTCCCCATCTTCATACTGACCGTTGACTCCGGGGATCATGTAGCCGACGCTGTCGATCAGGCGCACAGAGGCGTGCACGGGGGCATCCAGCTCGATGGCAACGGCATCCTCCGGGACAAACTTCGGCTCCGCAGTCATGATCGTCCGCCCAGAGCCGCTCTGCGGCAGCTCATCGCGTGCGCGCTCGCGCACATAATCATCGGTGATGTTCGGCAGTACAAGCGTCTCCATAAACCGTTTGATAAAGGTCGACTTCCCGGTGCGTACCGGGCCGACAACGCCGATGTAAATATTCCCGCCGGTACGGGCGGCAATGTCTGCGTAAATTGAAGAAGTGTCCATTCTGTCGTCCTCTCCTCATCAGTCTTACAAAACTGTATGAGCCCGTGGACGAGAATATGCCGCCGGAGCAGCGCCGGCGGCATGGATTACGGACAATATGTCTGCGCGGTCTGCGCATGTACGCGGCTAACGGTAAAAGCAAGCGCCGGAAACCGCGCCCGCAGTTTTTCATAGAGGACCGGGATAATCACGTTTTCGGTGCAGAAATGGTCGGCGTCGATCAGATTGACGCCGAGCTCCTTCGCCGCGAGAAACCGATCGTACTTCACGTCCGCCGTTACGAATGTGCCACAGCCCATTTGCGCCGCAAGCTCCAGCATGCTGCCGCCGGAGCCGCCGCAGACCGCAAGCTTTTGCACCGGGCGTCCGCCGTCGACATAGCGCAGACCATTGGCGTGCAGCCGGTCAGCGACATAGGGCAGAAAATCAGACAGCGCCATGGGTTCCGGCAGCCGACCGACGCGGCCGCAGGTCAGCGCGCTGCCATCGTCGGCTGTGCCGGATGGCTCGAGGCCGCCTGTGACCTCTGCACCGAGCGCAGCCATGAGCGCATCGTTGACACCACCTTCTGCAATGTCCAGATTCGTGTGCATACAGATGGCCGCAACACCGTGCCGCGCGAGCGCAAGCACTTTGCGGCCGGTGAGATCGTCCGCCGTCGCGCGGCGCAGCGGCGTGAAGATGAGCGGGTGGTGCGAAACGATGAGCTGTGCGCGCAGTGCAGCCGCCTCCGCGATCACTTCATTTGTAATGTCCAACGCCAGCAGCACGCGCTCGACCGCAGCGCTGCCGTCACCGACCAGAAAACCGGCGTTATCAAAGTCCATCTGATACCGCACCGGTGCGAGATCGTTTAAAAAAGCATAAATGTCCTTTACGGTTGCCATGACTGTACCTCCTTCAAGCAGGCCTTCAGCTCGCTCAGACGCGCATCGATCGCCGCAAGCGCCGATTCCGGCGTCTGCTTTGCGTGCGCCATACCGGCGCGTGCGCGCGTCTGCCGCCGGATCTCGTAGGTCAGATATTCGGGCAGCAGCGGATCTGCGCGCCGGAGTAAAAGCTGCTCCACCGTGCACGGCTGCTCGCTCGACCGACCAAGCACACGCAGCGCAAGATAGCGCTTGCCACTGTCACGGCAAAGCGCGGCATCCTCGATCGTGAAGCCGCTGCGCCATAGCCAGTCGGTAAGCTCCGCGACCTTGCTCTGCGGCTGCAATACGAGCCGGCGACCCTCCGGCAGCCACGGTGCTGCCGCCATGATCGCGCAGATCGTCTCCCCGCCCATGCCGGCGATGGTGATGACGTCCGCATCTTTGGCGTCCGGAAACTGCAGACCGTCAGCCAGCACGAAGCGAAAGCGTTCGGTCAGGTCGTAAGCGTGGGCAGACTGGCGCGCATTTGCGAGCGGTCCTGCGTGAATGTCCGCCGCAATCGCTGTTTCGGCAATGTCATTTTGCAGCAGCCAGACCGGCAAATATCCGTGATCCGTGCCGATATCTGCAGCACAGGTGCACGGCGGCACGAAGTCCGCGACAATCTGAAGCCGCGGTGACAGGCGAATGTGGTCCATAAAGCTTCTCCATAGAAACACCAAAAGCCGGCGTGATGCCGGCTTTTGATCCTTGTCTGTATCTTACAGGCTCTCCAGATAGGTGCGCAGCTGCTCGAGGAAGGCGTCGGGATCGACGTCGTGCGCGAGGCAGGCCTGCTCAAGTGTTTCGCCGCTGGCCATGGCGCAGCCGAGGCAGTGCATGCCGATGTTCTGGAACACGGGCATCGCTTCCGGAGCATTGGTCAGGATCTCCGAAATCATCGTATCTCTGGAAATTTCAAACATAATTCTTTACCTCCGGTAAATTGCTTGTGAGAAAATGATTGGGTCGCACAAAGCGCCCCAATCATTTTAACCAGTTTATCTGCTGATTAGTGCTGCTCTCTCATCTTCGCGAAGCACTCGCTGCAGTAGACAGGACGGTCAGACTTCGGCTCAAACGGAACTCTGGCCTCGCCGCCGCAGGCAGCGCAGGTAGCCGTGAAGAACTCGCGGGGACCGCGGGCAGCATTCTTACGAGCGTCGCGGCAGGCTTTGCAGCGCTGGGGCTCATTCTGGAAACCCTTCTCCGCGTAAAACTCCTGCTCACCTGCGGTGAAAATGAAATCCGCGCCGCACTCTTTGCACTTCAACGTTTTGTCTTCGAACATGATAAATCCTCTCTTTTGAAAAACTTGCCTATCGGCTATATTGCGCTCAGCTCTTGCTGAAGTCGCTGAAATTGGGGAGCCGCGCCAGTTTGCGGCGGATCCGCTGTACGGCATTGTCGATGGATTTTTCGGGCTTGTTCGTCTCGGCTGCCATCTCTGCATATGACAGGCCCGACAAATACAGCCGAAGCACCCGCGCCTCAAACGCGGACAAATACCGGGTAAAAGCGGATAAAAGCTCTTGTTCACTCTCTCTGGCCAGAACCTGCTCCTCAGTAACACGACAATTTGCTCCCGGATAGGTGGACGCCTGGGTCTGTGATTCTTCTGAGAGGATGCTGTCTAGGGAAATGCCGCTGTTCAGCGGAGAATGCTTCTGCCTTGAAGCGGACTTGATGGCACTGTAGATGCGGTTGCTGATACAAACCTCCGCATATGCTTTGAACGGGACGTTGGACGCCGGGTCATACTGCCGGATCGCCGAGAGCAGACCGAGCATTCCCTCCTGAATAAGATCCTCGCTGTCGCCGCCTGCTAGAAAAAGCGGACGCGCACAGATGCGCACCAAACGGCTGTAGCGCTCAGCGAGCGCTTCTTCCGCGGCAGCATCTCCGGCAGTCACCAGGGACAGCAGCTCAGCATCTGACAATTGGGAAATATCCATCATCATCTTTCAAGCTCCAATACCACAAAACAAATTATAACTAAAATCCCTGAAAAGTCAATAGACTTTTGTACAAAATGCACGTTTGCGGCAACATTCCGCATTTTTTCAGAGCTCTATTTCCTGCTGGCCGATATATTCCAGTCCAAGATGCTCATAGGCACGGCGCGTGACACAGCGCCCGCGCGGTGTGCGCGTCAAAAAGCCCTGCTGCAGCAGATACGGCTCATACACGTCCTCGAGCGTGACGGCTTCCTCACCGATCGTCGCAGCGAGCGTCTCAAGTCCGACCGGTCCGCCGTGATAATACTCGATGATGCTGCGCAGCATCCGCCGGTCGGTCGCGTCGAGGCCCATGGCGTCCACTTCCAGACGCAGAAGCGCATCGTTTGCCACCTCTTTCGTGATCACGCCGTCTGCGCGCACCTGCGCATAGTCGCGCACACGCTTGAGCAGGCGGTTTGCGATACGCGGCGTGCCGCGCGAGCGTGAGGCGATCTCATATGCGCCGGCGCTGTTGATCTCCACATTCAGGATACCGGCGCTGCGCTCAACAATTTTTTGCAATTCTTCGGGGCTATACAGCTCCAGCCGGAGGTTGACACCAAAGCGGTCACGTAGCGGCGCTGTCAGCTGACCGGCGCGCGTGGTCGCACCGATGAGCGTGAAATGCGGCAGATCCAGCCGGATTGAGTTGGCCGACGGACCTTTGCCGATGATGATATCAATGGCGTAGTCCTCCATGGCCGGGTAAAGGATCTCCTCAACCGCGCGGTTGAGACGATGGATCTCATCGACGAACAGAATGTCGTTTTCCTGCAAATTCGTCAGCAGCGCTGCAAGGTCACCCGCTTTTTCAATCGCAGGGCCGGAGGTGATGCGCATATTTACGCCCATCTCGTTAGCGATGACAGCAGCCATCGTCGTCTTGCCCAGACCCGGAGGGCCGTAGAGCAGCACGTGGTCGAGCGGCTCACCGCGCAGACGCGCAGCATCGATGCAGACCTGGAGATTCTCCTTCGCCTTTTCCTGACCGGTATAATCGCGCAGCAGGCGCGGACGCAGCGAGCCCTCGCCGGAGTCCTCCGGCAGGACGCGGGAAGATGTGACAACTTCCTGCTGGGCGTCTTCAGAAAAATTGATGCTCATATGCTTCCTCCCTGCTTACTGCTGCATCATGGCACGCAGTGCAGCCTTGATGATCTGATCTGCACTCATACCCTCAATGGACGGCAGCTTGCGCAGCGCCGCATTGATCTCCGGCATACTGTAGCCGAGCACGGTCAGACCGGCGATCGCATCACTGCGCGCGGCCGAAGCCGCATCGGATGCAGGCACGGCCGGCGTGAGGTCGGAAAAATCAACACTCACGCTCTCCTTGGCCATTTTGTCCTTGAGCTCAAGCAGGATACGCTGCGCAATGCGCTTGCCGATGCCGGGCGCGCTCGTGAGCGCTTTTTCATCGCCGTTGAGCACGGCCAGCGCCAGACCGTCCGGCGTGTTGGACGAGAGGATCGACAGCGCCGCCTTCGGCCCGACACCGGAGATGCCGAGCAGCAGCTCAAAGCAGTGCTTCTCGCTCTTGGAGCCAAAGCCGTAGAGATCATGCGCATCCTCGCGGATACACTCATATATATACAGCTTGGCGCGTTCACCGATCTTGACGCTTGCGAGCGTGTTCAGGCTCACGTTGAGCGCATAGCCAACGCCGCCGCACTCAAGTACGGCCAGATTCGGTTCTATATCGGTAACAACTCCGTTTATGTGGTAGAACATGGGTCAAACCTCTCCTGTTGATGGATCAATGATGTAGCGCTGCGTGCGTGACACAGCGCGATGGCGACAGCGTCCGCCGCGTCGTCCGGCTTCGGGACTGCCTGCAGGGACAGGATGCGCCGCACCATATCCATGACCTGCTTTTTGTCCGCGCGGCCGTAACCGACGACTGCCTGCTTGACCTGCAGCGGCGTATATTCATAGATCTGCAGTCCTGCCTGATAGCCCGAGAGCAGAATGATGCCGCGCCCGTGGGCGACGGCGATGCCGGTCGTGATATTGGTGTTGAAAAACAATTCCTCCACTGCCATCGCTTCCGGATGAAACTGCGCAATGAGTTCGTTCAGGTCGCGATAGATCTGATCGAGTCTGCTCGAGAGCTGCGTTTTGGCCGGTGTCGTAATCACACCACAGGTCAGCAGCCGCTGACTGCGCTTGTCCGCATCCAAAACCGCGAAGCCGACCGTAGCGATCCCCGGGTCGACGCCTAAGATCCGCATATGCATCACTCCAATTAAATAAATATAGCATAATTTCGCCACGTAAGCAACCGCTCAAAAGAAATAGCGCCCCGAATTTCTTCGGAGCGCTGAAAACACAATGGATCATGCACGCGGGTGCGCCTTGTTATAGACGTCCTTGAGCTGCTTGCTGACGAGGTGAGAATAGATCTGCGTCGAGGAGATGTCCGCATGACCGAGCATTTCCTGAATGGCATGGATATCCGCGCCGTTTTCCAGCAGATGCGCCGCGAACGAATGGCGCAGCGTATGCGGTGTGATTGCCTTTTCGATGCCGGCCTTCGCCTGATAGTTCTTGATGAGCTTCCAGAAGCCCTGACGTGACATCCGTTCACCGCCGACGTTGACGAACAGTGCCTGTTCATCCGGAGCTGCGATCATCTGCGGACGGATAAAATTAATGTATTCTGTGAGCGCGCGAACAGCCGCCGGATACATGGGGATCATGCGCGTCTTATCGCGTCCGTGGCAGCGGATCACACCGGCGGACAAATTGACGTCCGTGATGTTCAGGGAGATCAGCTCGCTCACGCGGATACCGGTCGCGTAAAGCAGCTCGAGCATTGCGCGGTCACGGTAGCCCTTGGCGTCCGTGCACTCCGGCTGCGCGAGCAGGAGCTCCACTTCCTTGCTCGTGAGGATCTGCGGCAGCTTCTGCTTGGCCTTGTCCGGCACGAGCTTTCCGGTCGGATTGTGCTGCACATAATGATTATTGAGCAGGAAACCGTAGAAGTTTTTCAGCGACGCGATTGCCCGGGAAACCGTGGCGACCGACTTGCCGTTGCCGCGCATCCAGTCAATGTAATCGCACAGTTCCTCTTCTTCTGCAGAGCCGAGGTCGGCATCCGTATGGGCGTGCAGGTATTCACTCAGCTGCCGGACATCCCGCAGGTATGAGGAAATCGTGTTTTGCGATGAGCGCTTGACATCACGCAGGTAGGATTCGAATATTTCCATTCCGTCGGAATCACGCACGACGACTTCCCCCTTTCCAATCAGATTTCATCCAGAGTGACCATCGGTCACAGAATAAGCTTTGTGAAAAACGGCACGGCATAGCTCGCCGTGGCCGCAGCCGCAAGCAGCAGGCAGAACACCAATGCCAGTTCCCGGGAACAACGCTCCGTCGCAGCAGGAGACGGCAGGCCACGCCGCTGCTCCATCAGACGCACAGACATCTGCGCGCAGAGCACGCCGAGCAAAAACAGCGCCGGAACGAGAAATAATCCGGGCAGACCGACCGCAACACACGACAGCGCAAACGCGTGTGCGCAGCCGGAGCGCAAAAAAGCAGCCGCCGTACAGGCGGACAGAAAACCTTTGACACCGAAAACGACGGGGATCAGCAAAAAGCCGAGATACGACGTCGACAGCAGCAAAAATGCAAAGCCATAAGCGCACGAGATGCATAATTCCGGCAGCAAGCCGCCATACAATGCGCCACCCGTGCCGCTTTGCAAAAACGAAAGAACCGGTTCTGAAGAATCCGGCAACTCGGCGTTCGCACCGCAGCAGCAGCCGATCACGTAGCCCGCCGCCATGCCTGCAGCAAGCAGCGGCGGAAGCGGGAAGCGCGGCAGAGCCGCTTTCCGGCGCACACTTAGTTTCTTATGTCTCTGTCGCACATTCATTGCCCATCACCACGGACAGTCTATGAACGCGCATTCATAACATGACAATTTACATAATGCGGTGTAGACATAATATAATACAAATCGAAACTGTTATCAAGCATTTCGTCAAACTTTGTTCATTTTTGTTTATTATGACAAGAAATTATGTTAACAGTATTATGTAAACTCCGCAACTCCGAGTTCTGAAGCAGCCTGTTTTTTCAAGTCCTCACGCCTATATTTCGGTAATCACGCGGACGCAAACGCTATATATAGGTAATCACACATACGTTATGTAAACTTTCGGGGTGATTACTTTCTGTATTTTCTGCTCTGTTTCCGTTTTTTCTTCTTTGTTCTATTTCGTAACTTTTTATGAAAAATGCACGAACCGATAATCGACGCCGCAAGTGCGACCGCGAGTGTGACGGCAGTCTCGGCGCAAAAAAGCGGCGCACCGACAGATGCTTTCAGAATCAGATAACCAATCATCCACATTGCCCACGTCATCGCGCCGCCAAGTGCCCTCCCCTTCTCCGGCTGCGGAGAGAACGCCCCAGCGATCAGGCACGCAAGCGCGCAGCATATGAGCGCGATAAGCCGCGTGTCAACCTCAGGCAGCAGCTCGCGGTTCACCGCAAACGCCGCCAGCCAGCTCAGCATCAATGTGAGCACGACTCCTGCCAAGCCGCAAGCTGCCGCGCGTGAGAGCAGCGGCAGCCATTTTTGTTCCGTATGCAAAAAAACACCCCCTGCAGAACATATGCATCACAGCATATTCCTGCAGGGGGTGAATCATTCCGAAAGCCGCTTTACACCTCGGGGCCCTTCGGCTCCTCGTGCTTCGGCTCTTCCTTTTTCGCTTCTTTTGCCTTCTGCTTGGCAGCCTTGCGATCCTGAGCTTCCTTGGCAGCCTGCGCCTCGGCGCGGGCGTTCGTGGAAATGGCCCACTTGGCAACCTGAATGCGAACCTGATCCTCGCTGGTCTCAAAGGTCACGCTGTCGTCCGTGACGTGGACGACCTTGCCCATCATACCGCCGATCGTGACGATATCGTCGCCGACCTTCAGACTGGAGCGCATTTCATTGAGCTTTTTCTTCTTCTTGTTCTCCGGAAGGATCAGGAACAGATAGAAGATGACAAGCATCAGAATGATCATGATAATGGATGAATATCCGCCGTTTCCCATGGTTTTACCTCCGTGTAATGATGAAAATATTATATCCGCTTTGCTATACAAATGCAAGCGTTAAATGCGCGTATCGAGCATAGTTGTGTAAGTTTTTCGGAATGTCTCATATTCCCCGGCCTCGATCGCTGCGCGGATACGCGCCATGAGCGTATTATAAAAATACAAATTATGCATCACGGCAAAGCGCATGGCCAGCATCTCGTCAGCCTTGAACAGATGGCGCAGATAGGCGCGCGAGAACCGTCGGCAGACCGGGCAGTCGCACTGCGGGTCGATCGGCTGCTCGTCGCGCTGATACTTCTTATTTTTGATGTTGATCACACCGGACCACGTGAACAGATGCCCGTGGCGGCCGTTGCGCGCCGGCATGACGCAGTCGAAGAAGTCTACGCCGCGCGCTACCGCCTCGATGATGTTGCCGGGCGTTCCGACGCCCATCAGGTAGCGCGGTTTTTCCGCCGGCATATAGGGCTCGACGGCGGCGATGGTGTCATACATCTCCTGCGTCGTCTCCCCCACCGCGAGGCCGCCGATCGCATAGCCGGCCAGATCCAGTTCCGCGATCTTTTTCATATGCTCAATGCGCAGATCATGAAAGACCGTACCCTGATTGATGCCGAAGAGCACCTGGCCGGGATTGACCGCATCGTCGCGGCCGGTATAGTCATCGAGCGCCGCCTTGCACCGCTTCAGCCAGCGGTAAGTCCGGTCGCAGGAATTTTTCACATAGTCATAGGGAGAAGGGATCTTGATGCACTCGTCAAACGCCATCGCGATATCCGAGCCGAGGTTCGCCTGAATGCGCATACTCTCCTCCGGCCCCATGAAGATATGCCGCCCGTCAACATGGCAGTTGAAGGCGACGCCCTCCTCCGTAATCTTACGAAGCTGTGCCAGAGAAAAGATCTGAAATCCGCCGCTATCGGTCAGGATCGGTTTATCCCACGTCATGAATTTGTGCAGACCGCCGAGGTCGCGGATCAGCTCGTCCCCAGGACGGACGTGCAGATGGTACGTGTTGGACAGCTCGACCTGACAGCCGATGCGCTCCAGATCCTCCGCCGAGAGCGCGCCCTTGATGGCCGCCTGCGTGCCGACATTCATAAACACCGGCGTCTGAACCGTACCGTGCGGCGTCGTAAATTCGCCCCGGCGCGCATGACCGTCCTTGCAAATCAGTTGATACATAGCTTGCTTGCCTTTCTGTTGTAGTTGCGCACTTATTCTATCAGATTGCCGCATCAAGTCAAGCGCTTCCGGCAGATTTGCGCATCCGGACTCTCTTTAAAATGCGCCAGCGCCGCGGCGATTAGCCGGGGCGCTGGCGCATTGCTGTGTTACTCGATCGCGATGGTAGTGTGCTTCGGCAGCTCCTTGTGCGCAGCCTTCGGGACGCTGATCTTCAGGATACCATCCTCGTACTTCGCAGAGATGTCCGCGGATTCCACGTCGTCACCGACATAGAAGCTGCGGCTCATCGAGCCGGAGTAACGCTCCTGACGCAGGAACTTGCCCTTCTGATCGGACTCGTCCTTGTCAAGAGCCTTCTCAGCACTGATCGTCAGGTAACCATCCTGCAGGTCCACTGTCACTTCGTCCTTCTTGAAGCCCGGCAGATCCACGTCCAGCTCGTACGAGCCGTCCAGTTCGCGGACATCGGTCTTCATCAGGTTCTTGGCATGCTTACCGTACAGCTCACTGCTGACCTGCGGCATCATCCGGCCGAAACCGAAGAAATCAGACAGCGAATCATCGAACAGGTTTTCACCAAAAATACTCGGCAACATAAGTCATTCCTCCATTCATACCTTTCGTAGGCGCTGGGGAAAAACTCCATGCGTTGGCGAACTCTGTTACCGTTTGTACAACAATGCCTGATCTCCGGAGGGCTCTCAATGCTCCCCCCCCTCATCGATCGTGTTCATCATAGCACGCTTTTTAGCACAATCAATAGGAGAGTGCTAACGTTCACGAAACACACAATGTTTGTTCACAAAATATGTGATTTTAAAAGCCTGACCGCCCTGCAAAGCCTGCAGGGCGGTCTTGACGGAGTTTCGGCGTGGTCTATCAGAGATCCGCGATAAACATCGCATCTCCAAACGAGAAAAACCGATAGCGGTTTTCGACGGCAATTTTATATGCGTTGAGGATATGCTCCCGTCCGGCCAGCGCCGAGACGAGCATGATGAGCGTGCTCTCCGGGAGGTGAAAATTCGTGACGAGTGCATCCAAGCATTTGAACTTATAACCGGGGTAGATGAAAATATCCGTCCAGCCGGACTGTGCGCGCAGCGTCCCGTCGGGCTCGGCAAAGCTCTCGACCGTGCGGCAGGACGTCGTACCGACGCAGACGACGCGGCCGCCATTGGCCTTCGTCTCGTTGACGATGCGCGCCGTTTCCTCCGGAATGATGCAAAACTCCGAGTGCATCGGATGATCTTCGATCTCATCCTCCTTGACAGGACGGAACGTGCCAAGACCGACGTGCAGCGTGACATAGCCGAGCCTTACGCCCATGTCCGCGATCTGCTGCAGGAGCTCCTTCGTAAAGTGCAGACCGGCCGTCGGTGCGGCTGCGCTGCCGAGCTCACGGGAATAGACCGTCTGGTAGCGCTCCTGATCCTGAAGCTCCGCCTTGATATACGGCGGCAGCGGCATTTTGCCCAGCCGCTCGAGCACCTCGAGGAAAATGCCCTCATAGTGAAACTGCACGATCTTGTTGCCATCGGCGATCGCATCGACGACCGTGGCAGTCAGTTCCCCGTCACCGAACGACAGCGCGGTGCCGGGCTGTGTCTTGCGTCCCGGCCGGGTCAGGCACTCCCATTTTCCGTCGCCGAGGTCGCGCAGCAGCAGCACCTCGACCGCTCCGCCGGTGCTCCGGTGCCCGAGCAGACGTGCCGGAAGAACACGTGAATCATTGAGGATTAAGCAGTCGTTCGGGCGCAGAAACTGCGGCAACTCATAAAAGTGGTGGTGCTCGACCGCACCGGTCGTTTTATCCAGCGTCAGAAGCCGGGAGGCATCGCGGCGCTCGAGTGGCGTCTGTGCGATGAGCTCCTCCGGCAGGTCAAAATAGAAATCCGATTTTTTCATGAAACATAGGCTCCGGTATAATAGAAACTGATGATCTCTTCGTAGGTCTTTCCGTGCACCTCCGCCATGGCCTTGGCGCCCCACTGACTCATGCCGCAGTTGTGGCCGTAGCCGCCGCCGACGACATTGTAGACATTCGAAGCCGCATCATACTCCACGGTGAAGTGGCGGCTGTTATAGCGCAGGCCGCAGATCTTGGTCAAAAACGTGCGCACATTGTCCTTGCTGTAAGTTTTGCCGCCGACCGTTATGGTCATGACATTGCCGATGGGGGTATAGGTGACGGAGATGTCACCGACTGCATCGCGGGAAACAGACGTTCCCCAGCTCTTACAGTAAAAATCAATATCTTTTTCATATGGGTCAATCACGCCGCGCAGATACGGCACTTCCGCAACCCAGACATTTTCGGAGTTCTCGGTCGCACCGCCATCGGCAGCAAAGAAGAACGTCTCACACAGTTTGCCCTGATAGCGCACAAACTTACCCGCCGTCTCATCCACAGCGCGGTCACTGTTGGCGCTGGCGTCGATCGTGCCCAAATAAACCTGACTGGTCGTCGTCGCCGTGATGTCAAAGCCATACGCCGGTACGCCATTCATATGTGAGGCGGCATACGTGCGCGCGCAGACCGCCTGCGCTTTGAGTGCCTCGAGCGGCCAGCCGCTGCTCATCTCGTACGGCACAACGCCCTTGACGTACGACTCCAGATCCACGAAGTTCACCAGTGTGAGCTTCTGCGGCTGCTGCGTATCGAAGCGGGTAAACTGGAAATCACCATAGTACGTGCATGAGCGATCTGTGCTGCGATATTTACACTCAGCCACCTGCGTGATCGCGGCACCGCTGCTGTTTTGGGGTGCAAGCGTGAGCGACTTTGTCGAGCCGCAGTCGAAGCCGAAGAGGATCTGATCCGTACCGGCCTTTACGACCAGCACACCGCGCGAGCCGCCGGAAACGACGCTTCCGTTCGCGGCAGCCGATGATTTGGACGCCGCGTCCGCCGTCTCAAAGCTGCCGATGCGGACGCGGTATGTTCCGTTATAGAACACCGGATACCCGCCGTGAGCAGCGGCCGCCGCCTGCGCGGCCTCAAAATCTGTATATGTATCACCAAGCTCGATGTGATAGGCGCCAAAGGTGCTGCTTCCGACCGTAACGTTTGTGTCTGCGACAACAGCCACGGAGCTCTCAGCCGTCGAACCAACCGCGCGGAAAACGCGTCCGGCCTCTTCATCATAATATCCGAAGGCAAAGCCGGAGCCCGTCTTGATCTGCAGATGTACAGCATCGAGTGCCGTCGAACCAAATGCCAGTCCGGCGCGGATAAGGCCATTCGGAACGTTCGGCTGCACGTCGTCATATTCCGTACCGCCGAGCATCTGCGTGCCGTTCGCCGTGGCTGCATAGACGCCGCGATCCGGCAGCTTTGCCGCCTCTCCGGACGCACCAATGGCATACGCATCCGCCATCGTCAGCGTGCTGCTGCCGTCATTGACGTAATACGTCTGCGCGCCGAACACCGATGTGCAGGGCGTCGCTGCCAGCAGAGCGGCGGCAAGCAGCGCCGTTACTGCCTTTTTCAAACTCGATTTCATAGCGCACCTCGCTGTTTTGTGAGTGTGGTCATACGCAAAATATGACACTTTATTATAATAACTTTTTGCACATTATGCAAGTGCTTTTCTATGGAAAAACGCCCTCCGTCAGTCCGGAGGGCGTTTGAAACCAACTCGTCAAATATGCAGGAACACTTTTGCAATGGAAAAATAAATCAGCAATGACACGGCGTCCGTTATCGTCGAAATGAGCGGGCTTGCCATGACCGCCGGATCAACGCCGATCTTTTCGGCGATCATCGGCAGGAGACTGCCGACAGCTTTGGCGAACATGACCACGAACACGATCGTGCAGCAGACTGTCGCCGCGACCGACATCGTAACGGCGGTGTTGCCAAGCAGAAGCCGGTCGACCAGCAGCATTTTCACGAAATTTGCCGCTGCGAGTGAAACACCGCACAAAAATGCGACACGCAGTTCTTTCCAGATCACGCGCAGCGCATCCGACGTCGACGTATCACCAAGCGACAGGCTGCGGATGATCGCCGTGGACGACTGGCTGCCGGAGTTGCCGCCCGTACCCATGAGCATAGGCATGAACGATGCAAGCGCGACCTGCGTCGCCAAAGCATCCTCAAAGTGCGTGACGATCATGCCGGTGAAGGTTGCCGAGAGCATGAGAAACATCAGCCACGGGATGCGGTTTTTCCAGATATCCACGACGCTTGTGCGGGAGTACGGCTTATCGGACGGCGTGATACCGGCCATCTTTTCGATGTCTTCCGTAGCCTCCTGCTCCATGACGTCGATGATATCGTCGACCGTGACGATACCGACGAGGCATCCTTCCTTATCTACGACCGGTATGGCCAGCAGGTCATAATTGGAGATCATCTCCGAGACCTCTTCCTGGTCATCACCGGTGGTCGCGTAGATGACATTGGTATCCATGATGTCCTCAAGAATCACGTCATCATCCGACAGCAGCAGATCCTTGACCGTAACAACACCCTCAAGCTTGCGCTTGGCCGACGTGACATAGCAGACATAGATCGTCTCCTTATCCTCGCCGATCTTGCGGATGCGGGCAAACGCCTCACGCACACTCATGTATTTTTTCAGATCCACAAACTCGGCCGTCATGATGCTGCCGGCAGAGTTTTCGGGATATTTCAGATACTGGTTGATGAGCGCGCGCGTAGCTGGCGTCGCCGTGCGCATAACACGCTTGACGACGTTTGCCGGAAGCTCCTCCATCATGTCGACCGCGTCGTCGACGTACAGCTCTTCGATGATGCCGGCAAGCTCCGTGTCTGTAATGGAGTTGATGATCGTCTCCTGCTCCTCGACCTGGAGATTTGCAAACACTGATGCTGCAATTTCCTTGGACAGGATGCGGAACACCATCGCCATCCGCTGGGGGTTATCCTCCCAGAGTTCACCGAGAAACTCGGAGATATCAAACTCATTCATTTCGTTGAGCTTTTGGCTCAACGCCTTCATCCGATGTTGATCCAGAAGCGCAAAGAGTTCGTCGTGCAGCACCTCGTAGTCCTCGTATTCCTCGTATTCCGTATTCTGATCGTCCATCTCCCTGCCCCTCCTTTCCGTCCGGTGTTACAGATCAGCCGTTGAGGTACTCCTTCTGGCTGCAGCTGAGGCTGTCGATCGAGACGCCCATGGCCTTGAGCTTGCGGCGTGCGATGTTGTCATCGATCTCCGCAGGCACAGACACGACGCCCGGGCGCAGCTGGCCGCGCGTGCGCACCAGATACTCCGCGCTCATAGCCTGCACGGCGAAGCTCATGTCCATGATCTCTGCAGGGTGTCCGTCACCGGCCGCCAGATTCACCAGACGTCCCTGCGCGATGACGTAGATCGTCTTGCCGTTCGGCAGACGGTAGGCATCAATATTGTGCCGCGCCTCATAGATTTCATCCGCGCAGCGATCGAGCGCCTCCATGTCGATCTCCACATTGAAGTGACCGGCGTTGGAGACGATCGCACCGTCTTTCATGTGCTCGCAATGCTCGAGCGTGATGACGTCCTTGCAGCCCGTGACCGACACGAAAATATCACCAATCGCGGCAGCGTCCATCATCGGCATGACCTCATAACCGTCCATCACAGCCTCGAGTGCACGGATGGGGTCGACCTCGGTCACGACGACCTTGGCGCCGAGTCCCTTCGCGCGCAGCGCAACGCCCTTGCCGCACCAGCCATAGCCGCTCACGACCACATACTTGCCCGCGATGACAAGGTTCGTCGTGCGCATGATGCCGTCCCACACGGACTGACCCGTTCCGTAGCGGTTATCAAACAGATGCTTGCAGTCAGCGTCGTTGACCATGATCATCGGGAAGCGCAGCGTCCCGGCGCGGTCCATAATGCGCAGGCGGTGGATACCGGTCGTCGTCTCCTCGCAGCCGCCGATGACCTGCGGGATGAGGTCCGTGAACTCCGTGTGCATCAGATGCACCAGGTCGCCACCGTCATCAATGATGATGTTCGGGGCGACGGAGAGAACGCTGCGCAGATGCGCCTGATACTCCTCGTCCGAGCAGCCGTAGACAGCGTGCACATCCATTCCCTTTGCCGCCAGCGCCGCGGCAACATCATCCTGTGTAGACAGCGGATTCGATCCGGTGACGTGCATCTCAGCACCGCCCATTTCGAGCACACGGCAGAGATACGCGGTCTTTGCCTCCAGATGCACGGACAGCGCGATCTTGAGACCGGCAAACGGCTTCTCGCGCGCAAAATCGCTGCCGATGTCGCGCAGAACAGGCATATGTGCTTCTACCCAGCGGATCTTCCGCTCTCCGGATTCCGCAAGGTTCAGATCTTTGATCGTGCTCATAAGGCAACCTCCCGCTAAAAATCGATTTAGGCGCTTTATTCTAACACTTTCGGCAAGCGTTGACAACCGCTATTTGCACAGAAAACGCCCCGGAAGGGCAGCATCCTTCCGGGGCGTCGAGAAAACCGGCCGCTCACCAGCCGCAGTACAGGCAGTATCCGATGGCTGCCGTCAGCGCAGCGGCGACGGAGCACAGGCCGATCAGCAAGCCGGTGTATGATCTTTGCTTTGGCCGCGGTGCGCGCACCGCCGGCACACTGCCGACAGCTTCACGCGCCTGCCGCACAATATCCGCCGCGGTGACACCGCCGCCGGCGGCATTGTCACGCACGATGTAGATGATCTGCTCGAACAGCTGACTGTCAGCGGCATCGACTACCACAACGCGGCGCGAAATACCGTGAGCAAACGCGGTCTCTCCTGCGTTTGCCGCCGTGGGAAGGGATTGCGATCGTACAGAATTTCGGGCAGACTTGTTTTTCCGTTTCATCAGCTGCGCACCTCCACCTTTACCGCCAGTGCGGTCATGTCGTCTCCACGTCCGTATTCACGGATCGCAGCGCGCACGACGCTGCCCGCGAGCGTCTTCATGTCTCCATCCTCAAAATCGTTCAGCAGCCGTCTCAGCCAGAGATCCTGTCCGTCGGAAACGACGCCGTCGCTTGCGATCACGGCGACGCTCCCCGGCTTGAGATGCATGTGCAGCTCATCGGGGGCTTTCCCGCTCTCCTGCTCGAGGCCGGGAGCAAACGACGTGCAGCGCAGCTTTTTGAGCGCGCCGCCGGATTTCACATAGGTCGGTGCAGCGCCGTACTTATAAAAATCAGCCTCGCCGGTAAACAGATTCATGCACATGAGATCCACCGTGGCATAGCCCCAGTTTTCCCCGTCGCGCAGCAGCATGGCCGAATTTAACAGCTTCATGGCCAGCGCCGGACTGACGCCGGAGCGCAAAAATTCTTCCAGCATGCCGACCGTTCCGATGCTGCCGTCGGCCGCCGATTCACCGCAGCCCATGCCATCGGACAAGATCACACACAGCTGCCCTGCGTCGGTTTTGAAATACGTGCCGCGGTCGCCGGAGACCGTCTCCCCTTTCTTGCGCATGGACGCGATGCCGACCGAGACCGCCAGCGGCTCCGCCTCCAGAAGGAGCAGGCTGTCGCCGCGCACGCTGTCTTCCGGCATACACAGGCGCACACCGAGTGCCGCCGAGAGTTTGTCAAGATAATCCGGCAGCTCCAGCAGCGGGCGCAGATACCGGCTGTCGATCGTCACGCGCAGGCGCCCCGTGCTCTCGCGGAAAACTGCGGCATCGGCCTCCACGCCGACCGTGCGCAGATAACGAATAAGCCGCTGTTCTGCGAGCGGGTCTGCGCCATAGCCGCTGTCCAATTCACGCGACACATTTGTGAGCACCTGCGCAAAGTCAGCATACTGCTGCCAGAGCACGGCGCGGTTTTCCTGCAGGGTTTCCTGCATCCGCTGGCGATAGGCGCGCAGCCGCAGCTCACCGTTGACAACCTCGGTGTATTCATGCAGATAGACACAACGGTCACGGAAATACGGCGGAAAATCCTCCGGCAGCAGGCGGCCGCGTGTTTGGATGCGCCGCGTGGCATCGTTCATGACATTGAGGGTATCGAGCGCCCGGCGCGTCCAGCATTCCTGCTGCAGCTTGCACCGGCAGCAGACACGGTCGGCCGCGCGGTCAAAGATCTTGGCGGCGTCGGCATCGTTTTCCACCGCCGCAGCCGCTTGAGACGCGGTGTCATGCAGCTGCTGATATGCGTGCGCCATTCCGCCTACGCGCCCGGCAACATACCGGCGCAGACCGGATTCACCGCTCCCGGCGCGCATCGGCTGCAAAAATGCACCGACCGCAACAACAAATTTCTTCGGGAGCACGAGATAAGCGCCGACGGCAAGCAGCAGCTCCGCGCCCGCCCCGATGCGCAGCGCCGGGAGCGGGACACAAAACAGCGCCAGAAGATATGCCGCCGCGAATACGCACAAATAAAACACGCGCCGGTGCTTGCAAAACTGTCCGGATAACAGACCAGCAGCCGCATATACGACCGAGAACAAAACGCCGTTCCCGGCAGCCACATCCATGGCGATGCCGAGGATCACGCCTGCAGACGCACCGCAGAGTGCACCGCCCGTTCCGCTGAGCACGAGCAGAATGAGCACCGAGAGGGCTCTGCCGACCGAGAGCGTGTCAAACAGCAGGAGGTTGTTCACGCCCATGAGAAGACACGCGAGCAAAAACACCGCCGATACATTGCGGCAGATCTCGGCATTGGCCGTGCGCGGCTCCTGCGCGCGCAGCAGGTCGTCAAAGCCGTAAGCCGCTCCCGCACAGAGGATCAGAAACAGCGCCATGCGCGATATCAGCAGCAGTGACACGCCGCCCGTGAGCAGATACAGCACCAGGCGCGTCGGTATGTAAGCCGCTGCGGAGACGAGCGGCGGATACCAGCGCGTCTGCACAAACGGACGGCTGCGCAGAAAATACGCCGTCAAAAAAGTCAGGCAGCACCCGGCTGCAAGCTGCGTGCCGGATGCGACGCCGAAGGCGGCAAAATAGCCGAGCGCACACCCCACAAGGCACAGTGCGCCGCCGGATCCATAACCCATCGCAGCCAAGAACGCCAAGCCGAACGGCGCCGGTGAGTCTGCGATGTGCGCCGTCGATAAAATAAGCCCGAGCGCAAAGCTCACGAGCATACCGACCCACTTGGCGTTGTCACTTGCCGGCAGCGGGCCTATCGGGCTCAGCGGTGTTCCGTGCGCGCGCACGGGGCGGTCACCGCCCGCGATTCTGACGTTCATAGTGGTTCCTCCTGACGCAGATAAGTTTACATAAATTATAGATTCTAATCATTATGAAAACTGTCATTCCCCGCTGTCGCAAAAGATATCTTTGTACAGGAAGCCCTTATTTTTGGACGCAAAAAAGCTGCCGGAACAAATCCGACAGCTTTTTATCTGATTCGATTTTTATCTCGGGCTCAGTTTTCCGAATCCGACTGCTGCAGCAGATGTTCACCGATGCGAAACACATCGCCGGCGCCGACGGTCAGAATGATATCACCCGGACGGGCGATCCTGCGCAGCTCGCGCTCGATCTCCGCAAAGGTCGGGTAGAATTTCGCACCCGGGATCTGCGCGGCCAGATCGGCAGACGAAATGCCGATGGTGTTTTTCTCGCGCGCAGCGTAGATCTCCGCCAGATAGACAATCGTCGGGCGGCGGAGCTGCTCGACAAAATCGTTGAAGAGCTTCGCCGTGCGGCTGTAGGTGTGCGGCTGGAACACGACGATCGTGCGCTGATAGTTGAGCGTATCCACGGCATCCAGCAGCGCGTGCAGCTCACTCGGATGGTGTGCATAGTCGTCGTACAGATCCGCGCCCTGAAACTTGCCCTTAAAATCAAAGCGGCGGCCTGCGCCCTCAAATCCGGCAAGACCGTACTTGACGGCATTCGGGCTGACACCGAGCACAATGGCTGCGGCCGTGGCAGCGAGCGCGTTGCGCACATTGTGAATACCCGGCACGTGGAGTGTCACGCGGGCAAAATAATTTCCCCGGTGATAAATATCAAACTCAGACACCGAGCCACGGTGCACGATGTTCTGTGCATAGACGTCCGCTTTTGCATTCAGACCGAAGGTAATGACGTTGCGCGCAATGCCGCGCAGAGCGTCCATGGTGTTGGCATCGTCATAATTTGCGATCACGGTGCCAGTTTCCGCCGGAACACGCTCGGCAAAGCAGCGGAAGGAATGCTTGATGTCCTCAAGATCCTTGAAGAAATCCAGATGATCCGCCTCGATGTTCAAAACGACGGCGATCGTCGGGTTGAGCGCCAGAAATGAGTTATAATACTCGCACGATTCCATGATAATCGTGTTGCCCTTGCCGACGCGGTGGCAGGCCTTCAGCAGCGGAAGCGTTCCGCCGATCATAACGGTCGGGTCTTTTTCCGCCGCCATCATGATGTGCGTACACATGGACGTCGTTGTGGTCTTACCGTGCGTACCGGAAATGCACAGCGCGTTCTGATATCCGCGCATGAGCGCTCCCCAAGCCTGCGTGCGCTCAAAGACCGGAATGCCGCGGCGATGTGCCTCGTGCACCTCCGGGTTATCATCGTGCACGGCAGCCGTGCGGATCACGAAGGAAATGTCATCCGTGACATTGTCCGCACTGTGGCCGATGTGGATCGGGATGCCGCGCTCACGCAGCGTGAGCGTGTTGCTGCTCTCGGCCATATCCGAACCGCGGATGTCCAGCCCGGCATCATGCAGCACCTCCGCCAGCGGCGACATGGACACGCCGCCGATACCGATCAGCAGGCCGGTCTTTCCGGGAACCAGGTAATTCTTAAAATCCATTCAAAGCACCAAATTTCATAAAAATATTGTGATATCCGGCACAGCGGGATATGATCGCGCCGCGCAGACAAGTTACAGACAGGTTACAGTTGTCATTTAGATTCCGAAGTATTATAATACGTTTGCTAACACATTACAATAGATTTTTGACGAACCGGCTGCAAAAAGCCCTCTTTATTCAAACAAAAAGGAGCATAAACGGATGAATGAAGCCTGGAAAGAGCTCAAGCAGGCGTGCGCGCAGTGCCATCGCTGCGGTCTCGGTGAGACGCGGCACAGCCTCGTGTTCGGAGACGGTGCAGAAAACGCACGCATCATGCTCATTGGCGAAGGCCCGGGTGAGCAGGAGGACCGCCAGGGCGTGCCGTTTGTCGGCCCGGCCGGAAAGCTGCTCGACGACATGCTCGAGATGATTTATCTGGACCGCACCAAGGTCTACATCGCCAACATTGTCAAATGCCGTCCGCCGCACAACCGCGACCCGCAGTTTGCGGAGCAAAAGTGCTGCAGCGAATGGCTGCAGCGGCAGATCGAGCTTGTCGATCCTGTGCTCATTGTCTGCCTCGGCCGCATCGCTGCAACGGCGCTCATCAAAGACCCGTTTCGCATCACGCGCGAGCACGGACAGTGGTTCGATGTCAACGGCCGCCGCTATATGGCGATCTACCACCCCTCTGCCCTGCTGCGCGACCCGAGCAAGCGTCCGGAAACATTTGTCGATCTCAAGACTCTGCAGCGCGAGATCTATGCGCGCTGTCCGGAGGTGTATCCCGATGCCTGACATGCGGATTCGACGCGCAGCGCCGGCTGATCTTCCGGTACTGACCCGGCTCTGGCAGGCGGCATTTGACGATCCGCCGGAGCTGATCGAACGATTTTACCGCCGCTTCCCGCCGGCGACGGCAGCATGGGTGGTTGAAGACGGCGGCCACGTCGTCACGGCGGCGCATCTTTTGGAGGGACGCTTGCACACGGCGGACGGCAATGTCTTCCCCTATGCCTACGTGTATGCGGTCTCGACCGACCCGGCGCATCAGGGAAACGGCTATGCCTCGGCGCTTATGCGCCGCTTTGCGATGGACGCAGACGCGAGCGGCCGTGTGCTCTACACGCTCCCGGCGGAGGCCTCCTTATACAAGTGGTATCAGGCAGTCATGGGCACAACGCAGACCGCCCGCGGCGAGCGGATGCGCATTGCCAGGCAGCAAACAGACGGTGCTTTGCCGAGCGTCACCCGCATCAGCGCGCCGGAATACGCTGTACTTCGGGCGCAGCAGCTGCAGGGGCAAACCTACGCAGAACCGTCAGCAGCGCTGCTGGATTTTCAAGCCGATCTGTGCGCCATGTGCGGCGGCGCTTTGGTGCGCGTCGGCTGCGGATGCGCCGTCGTGGAACGAGATGGCGACACGCTGATCATCAAGGAACTACTGGGTGCAGACACCGCATCTGCGGCGCAGGCGCTGCTCGCAGCCTTTGACGCACAGGCGGCACAGGTGTGTCTGCAAAGGCAAGACGGCGCACAGCCGATGGCGGCGTATCGCCCGTTTTGCCGCGATACAGCGGATATATTTTGGGGGCTCTATCTGGACTGAGCAAAAACTTCATGGATCGGTAATCATTTTTCTCTTGTTTGCGTAATATTTTCCCGATATCCTTAAATTCAGAAGCAAGCAATCGATTTTCTTTTTTCCTCATCCACAGCAAAACAGAATAGAGCGAAGCGGCACAGAAGCAATTTCTGTGCCGCTTTGTCTTGCCGTTTTTCTTTTTGGACATCAAACCGAGGTGTGTCCTGTTACTGAACATTTTACACAAATACTGTGAAAATTCCATGCAAAAATAACGAAATTTAAACAAAAGAAATCCCCCTCGGGCGGATATTTTGTTTGACAATTAACAACAAATCCGCTATACTCCAATTGTATGAATAGACAGCCGTATCGGCAAAGATGTCCGGTCTACGCGCATATGACCATATATTTTTGTCGAGTGTTCTCATCACGATTCGTCGATTCATACAATGTCTGTTGTTGAATGCGAAAAAATTTAAGGGGGCTTGCACATGAGAGACTTGAAACACCTGATCGCATTTGAAGACCTGCTCCAGGAGGCCAACAACCAGTTGGTCCGGCAAGGAAAGGCAGACGGTAAGAAGGCATTTGGCTACACTTGCTACTTCATGCCGGAAGTTCTGCTCGACCTGCCCGGATGCTTTGCCGTCCGCCTGAGAGCACCGAAATGCACTTCTCCGGACATTGCTACATACTACATGTCCAGCCGTACCTGCCATTACGGCCGCAGCCTCTTCGAGCGCGCACTCGAAGGCGGCTACAACTTCCTGGACGCTCAGTTCGGCACCGAGACCTGCACGGTCACCTGCCGTTTCCAGGAGCACCTCGGCTACATGGACGTCATCCAGAATCCGGACTTCTTCGTGACATTCACCGATGTGCCGTTCAAGAAGAACCAGAACAGCATTGTTCACTATGAGGACCAGCTGCAGGCGCACGTTCTCGATCCGATGCACGAGAAATACGGCATCGACATCTCCGACGAGGCGCTCATGAAGGCGATCGAGCTGCACAACGAAGTCAGCGCCGTCATCAATGAGATCGGCGATTACCGCAAGCTCGATAACCCGACCATCACCGGCTACGAGTTCCATGTGATCCAGCTCTGCTCTCAGGTCTGCCCGAAGGATCTGATCCTCCCCATGCTGAAGGAAACGGCTAAGGAGCTCAAGACCCGCAAGCCCGATAAGAAGAGCCCGTTCCGCTGCAAGGTCGTTCTGGCCGGCTCCGAGAATGATGATCCCGAGTTCACCAAGCTGATCGAAGGCTGCGGCGCCGAAGTCGTCTGCGACCGTTACTGCTACGGTGCTGTGGAGTCGCGTATGCCCATCGAGATCAAGGACGGCGAGAAGCCGCTGACCGCGATTGCCCGCCACTACCTCGAGACCAGCAACTGCCCGCGCTTCATGCCGCAGGATATCATGCGCGAGCGCAAGCAGCGTCTGGCTGACCTCGCCAAGGAGTATCATGCCGACGGCATCATCGTTGCGTCCAACAAGTTCTGCGAATACTGGAGCTACGAGCGCACGATCGACACCATCGTCCTGCCGCGTGACTTCGGTTACCCGGTCTGCTCGATCGAGAAGGAGTACATCAACTCCGCCTCCGGCCAGCTGCGTACCCGCTTCCAGGCTTTCGTCGAAAGCATCGAAATCAAGAAGATTCAGGAGGGCAAATAATGAATTACGATATGAAAACTCTTGCCCGTGACTTCTGGTACGGCAAGCCCCATCAGGAGCGCCGTCTGGGCGACCTCTATATTGACAAGACCGGTCTGTACAAGCACAGAGAGTGGCGTGGTTTCAAAGACACCATGTACTACTTCTACAACATCTGGATGTACAACTACGCGCACATGGTCATGGATGTTGTCCGCTACGGCGGCCTCATCAACTTTGCCAAGGGCGTGTGGCGCTACCGCTGGGTCGGCCAGACCTACCTGCCGGTTCTCCACTGGTTCGACCGTGGCATGGAAGGTATGCGCGGCGAGGCGCTGAAAGCCTCTGCATGGCACTACCGCGGCATGGTCAACGCGACCATCTTCCAGTTCCAGCGCATGTTCTCCTCCGACGCCAACCTGCACGGCGGCAAGAGAAACTACAGATGGCACCACAACATTGCCCACAACGAGACCGTCTGGGGCGGCGTGTTCTATCCCTGGCACGGCAAACTGACGAATGTCCCGATGGAGATGATCCCGTACTTCGTCACCTGCCACGTCAACAGCCATACCGTTCTCAACTATATTGACGCGGTGCAGTCCATCGGCCTGCCGGGCGACCCGTGCCCGATGTGTCAGGCGGAGGCCGGCCTGTTCGTCCTCGACGACATGCCCGACTATGCGCCGATCGTTGTCACCTCCAACGAGGCCTGTGACGCGTCCGTCTCCACTTCCATCCTGCAGGACTGGTTCCTCGACAAGCCGCTGTTCGCCATGCCGCAGCCGATGCAGTTTGACGATCCTCTGGTCAAGAAGCATTGCCGCGACGAGATCGAGCAGTGCTGGAAGTTCATCGAAGAGCAGACCGGTATCCCGTTCGACTGGAATGCGTTGGTCAAGCGCATCGAGTCCCAGAACGAGCTGATGAAGTTCGAGTGGGAGAAGTGGGATGTCGCCGCGAAGACCGACTACTACCCGGTCAACGGCGTTGCACAGGCTCTGTACCGTATCTATCAGTCCCAGTTCGGCGATCTGCCGGTCTGGCATGAGGTCGACGGTCACGTCCGCAAGATTCTCAACAAGTGCGTCAGAAAGAAAATCAACAGCTTCCCGGAGACCCGCCACAGAGTGCTTGCCTGGTCCTGCGCTCCGCTGTACTACTCCAACTGGTGCACCTGGGCGTATAACTGCTGGGGTCTGAACACCGTCATGAACATGGACTCTCTGATGTTCAACATGACCATCCGCACCGACAGCTATGACCACTGCCTGGACGACATGGCACAGTATCACATGTGGGCTCCGATGCGCCGTATGGCCGTCGGCGGCATGCACCACATCTTTGAGTGCTGGAAGTACATGGAGGAGTTCAACTGCGACATGGTCATGATGTACGATCAGCTGCAGTGCAAGGGCATGCAGGGTGTGCACGGCCTGTTCGAGGACGAGTTCCGTGAGAGAAATATCCATGCGATCTGGATGCCGCACGCGCTGCCTGACAGCCGCACCGTGTCCCGTATGGAGATCCGTCAAATCGTCAACGATTACATGACAACCGTTATGCACGAGGAGCCTCTCGACCCGACGCTGCTTGAGTTTGACGACTCCATGACTTGGTAATTGAAGGAGGAAACGATATGAAAGCAAAAGTTCTGAAAGCTCTTCTCATGGCGCTCGGCGTCAACGCCGCGCTGTTTGCCGTTTTCTTCTTTGACCTGGACGGCAAATTCCTGTTCTACGTGGTCGAGCCCACGCTCAAAAAGCATTACGACAACATGCCGCGCCGCGACATGACCAAGATGCCGTATGAGATGAACAAGCCGAACTACGAGTATAACGTCTAATCAACCCGCGCCCCAAAAACATAGAATCGATATAACAGGATAACAGGAGGAAAAGTAATACCATGAAATACTTTGGCGGATGCGACGTAGGTTCCACCTACACGAAGGCAGTCATTC